>LXOW01074617.1_pt2 | contig 26026 bp, 14 predicted proteins | sample 1368591 | NCBI WGS metagenome assembly LXOW01 (sample SAMN04884650, study PRJNA319009) | bovine gut metagenome | isolation source: Cow rumen | host: Bos taurus | place: Italy: Legnaro (PD) | collected 2014-07-09
ATTTCATCAATAACATCAGAGATTTTATATTCTTTCCACTCTTCCATAAATGAGAATTTACACGTCTATATGGAGGCAAAAATACTTCTTTTTAACCAAAATCGGCCAATAGATACAATAAAGTTGGTAAAGAATTGAAATATAGATGTTTACATTTGAAAGTTATGGTGCATCCCGATGGGATGCGGTTGCCTGCTCAGCTTAAAAAGCGGCGATGAGACAGTTTTACGTTGTTCTGGTTGACCATGGCATAGTGCATGGTGGTGTCGATTTTGACGTGGCCGAGGAGCTTCTGCACCTGCTCGACGGGCATACCTTTGTCGATGGCCATGGTGGCCAATGTCCTGCGGAACTTGTGAGGATGCACCCTTGGCACTTTGGCTTCTTTGCCTATCTTGCGCAAGCGAACTTCGACGCCCGAGATTTGCAATCGACGATGCGGCTTGGCCAAAGAGACGAACAGAGCCTTGTTTTTGTCGCGGCGGCTGTTGAGGTACTCCTGCAGGTGAATCTTGGCGCGGGCATTGAAATAGACGATGCGTTCCTTGTTGCCTTTGCCGAAGACGATGCATTCGCGCTCGTTGAAGTTGACATCCTCGCGGTTGAGCTTCACCAGCTCGCCGACACGCATACCCGTGGAGGCCAGAAGGTCTATCATGGCGAGGTCGCGGGGATGGACACAAGTGTCGCGAAGATTTTCCAAGGATTCATCGGTCAATACTTCTTTGACTTGTGCACCTGTCTTCACCTTATGGATGCGGCGCACAGGGCTTTTGATGATGTAGTCCTCTTCCTCGAGCCATGCGAAGAAAGATGAGAAGATGCGGCGGACGTTGTCCACCGTGACGCGGCTGGCTTTGCGCTTGCGTTGGAATACGGCGAGATAGGCGCGGATGTCTTCGGTGGTGTATTCCGTCACGCGCTTGGGCATGGTCTTGTAGAGCTGTTGGATGGTGTTGCCATAATAGCGGACTGTGGGACTGCTGCAGCCTTCCACTTGCTTAGCTGAGAGGAATGAATGCAAAAGGCTCTCATTGGTTTCATCGGTGGCCTGCTTGGTTTCTTCGTCAGCAGTGATGTTGTACTTGCCGATAATCCTCAGCAGTACACCATTCAGCAGTGCCATTTGTTCGACATTCAAAGCCTCGGCCATGGCATTGCTGATTTCTACGATCAGTTTTTCTTTCATGGGTTCTTCGTATTTAGGTTGTTAAACATCCTATAACGAAGACCGTCGGTTTTATTCTTTATAATAATGCCATATCGTCCATCTTTATGCCACTTCGCACTTCCATACCACTTGTTATTTCCCGTTTTGTAGCCTAAAGAACTCCTTTTGTTGTTCAATCTCTCGGCGCAGTTCTTCTTTGGTCGGCATATAGGTAAGGTATTTGGCAGCAAAGAGTTGGTCGCTCCCGTTCAGCACAGAATAATGCGCCACATCCTCGTCGGTGTCGGCGCAAAGCAACAAACCGATGGTGGGGTTATGCCCTTGTGGAATCATCATCTCGTCATACATTCTCACGTACATGTCCATCTGCCCTACATCCTGATGACGCAGCTTCGAGGTCTTCAAGTCAACCAACACGAAGCATCGCAAGTTGTAGTTGTAGAACACCAAGTCAATGTAGTAGTCCTCTTTTTCCGTGTGGATGTGCTTCTGACGGTCGGCCAATGTGAAACCCTTGCCCAATTCCATCAAAAAAGGTATCAGGTGGTCAATGATACTCTGTTCCAAGTCACTCTCCGTGTAATCCGTATTGTTCTTGAACCCCAAAAACTCAGCGACCACAGGATTTTTCAAGTATTCCAGCGTATCTTGTAAAGGTTGGGTCATTCTCATCATTTCATCATGAACGGCATCCTTATCCTGCGACTTCAACAAACGGTGGTAATACTGACTGCTGATATTTCGCTGCAACGTTCGAGTGCTCCACATTTCGTTGGCTGCTTCGTTTTCATACCATGCTCGACCTTCTACTGTTGGCTCTTGCAGGATAATGCGATAGTGAGTCCATGAGAGACGGATAAGCGATTTTGCAGTCAGTGCTTGCAGAATGTTCTTAGATTTTGCACGCACTGCGTGCAAAATGTTGATATTGGACTTCTCATCGGATTTTGCACGCACTGCGTGCAAAATCTCCGACGGACTAGCTTCGGCCATGATGAAAAAGTCTTGGTGTTTCTGGTAAAAATCCATGTAATTATATAGGTTTCTCCATGTAAACCCCTTGCCATACTGCAAAACTAAAGCAGTTGCTAACTCTTTTATTATTTCTTCTCCATATCCAGCCCGTTTATTCTTCAATACCTCATATCGGATACGCATTCCCAATAGCCAGTTTCGCTTAATCAGTATTTCATTCACGTTACGGTAAGCCGCCTTTTGTGCCTGCTCGATAATAGTGCAAGCATCTTGAAACAATGCGTGTTCCTGTTTTTCGCTTCCAATTTCCATATCCTTATTTTCTTCCATAATCATTGTATCTCAAAGCCAATTTTACCCAATTGTTTCCTAATTTCCTCCTCCAAGCGATGACTCTCTGCAAAAAGACCACTAAGTTCGGTTGTGAGCCGTTCCATCTTTTCCTCGAACGGTTCTCCGTCGTCTTCTTGCTCGGCGATGCCAACATAGCGGCCAGGGGTGAGAATGAAATCTTGTGCGCCTATCTCTTCGAGGGTCTTCACGGCACAGTAGCCTTTTTCGTCTTGGAGGGTGCCGTTGCGGTAGTCAGTAAAGGTCTGGGCGATGCGATTGATGTCATCGTCGGTGAGCTCACGAAGTTTGCGGGTGACCATGGTGCCCATGTTGCGGGCATCGATGAAAACGACTTTGCCTGGTTGTGTTTTCTGACGGCTGAGGAACCACAGACATACGGGAATACCAGTGCTGTAGAACAATTGGCTTGGCAGTGCCACGATGCCTTCCACGAGGTCGGCCTGCAAGATGTTCTTACGGATTTCGCCTTCGCCTCCGCTCTGGCTGCTCAGCGAGCCGTTGGCCAGCACCATGCCGATACGTCCAGAGGGCGACAGGTGGCTGATCATGTGCTCGAGCCAGGCGAAGTTGGCGTTGCCCGCAGGTGGGATGCCGTATTTCCAACGGACATCCTCTTGGAGCTTATCGGCACCCCAGTCGCTCATGTTGAAGGGTGGATTGGCCATCACGAAGTCGGCTTTCAGAGTGGGGTGACGGTCGTCGAAGAAGGTGTCGGCGTTGCGGTCGCCCAGGTCGGCCTCGATGCCACGAATGGCAAGGTTCATCATGGCCATCTTGCGGGTGTTGGCGTTGATTTCCTGACCAAAGATGCTGAGGTTCTTGATGTCGCCCTGATGATGCTTGACGAAATCAGCACTTTGGACGAACATGCCACCGCTGCCCATTGCTGGGTCGTAGCAGCGGCCTTTGTAAGGCTGCAGCACCGCCACGATGGTGCGGACGATGCAGCTGGGCGTGTAGAATTCGCCTGCGTTCTTGCCTTCGAGCGAGGCGAACTTGGAGAGGCAGTATTCGTAGGTACGACCCAGAAGGTCTTTGTTCTCTTCCTGTTTGCCCAACTCGATGGTGTTGGTGAACAGGTCGACGACATCGCCGAGACGACGCTTGTCAAGTTCGGGACGGGCGAAGTTTTTGGGCAAGATGCCTTTGAGGCGGTCGTTCTCTTTCTCGATCTCCATCATGGCGTTGTCGATGACCTTGCCAATCTCTGGGGTATGAGCCGCTTCGGCGATGACGCTCCAACGGGCATCGGCGGGCACATAGAAGATGTTTTCGGACACGTATTCGTCTTTGTCCTCCTCGAAGCCGTCGCCTTCATCGACGAGCTGCTGGTGTTTCACGTCGAAACAGTCGGAGATGTATTTCAGGAAAATGAGGCCTAGCACGACGTTCTTATACTCTGCCGCGTCGATGGAGCCTCGCAGCAGGTCGGCAGCTTTCCATATCTTGTCTTCAAAGCCTATGTCGGCTGTGTTTGTCTTTGCCATACGATAATGATTTAATGCGTGCAAAGGTAGGGAAAAAACTATAAAACTCAAATTGCCCTTCACTTTCCCCTTGCAAATCTCAAAAATATTTCTATCTTTGCACTTGTCGCCCAACCTAAGGCAGCACAAGTCATTATTAATTCTAATTATATGATACACAGCGATTCCCGATATATAGCAAGAAAAAATTTGAGACAGCGGCACCGAAATTTGGAAAAAGTGGGATAAGATACTGATGAAAGGCACCAAGTGCCCGTAATTGAGGTTCTGTTTTGCGACAGCGGGAATGAAGAATGCGAGTTCTTGGTTTCCGCTGTTGTTTTTCGAAAATTTGAAATAAAGGAGAAAAAAAATGCGTCGACACCCCAAAAATTGAAAAAAGTAGGATTAAATACAAGTGAAGGCCCTGATGAAGTGGCATGGCTGACACCAAGTCGGGACCGGAAACGAAACCAACACTATTATTCACTTTTAAAAATCCAATAAATGAAAAAAGTCCAATTATCATTAGAGGAGTGGCAACGCCTCGCAAAGGTCACTCCAGAAGAAAGGGAAAGCGCCTTGAAACTACTCAGGCGGTGGGTGAGTTGGCAGATCATCTATCGCGGTTTCAGCCTCGAATACGGGCCTTTCTCTCGTGCTGCCCTGGGCGGCGATGCCGACGACATCATTAGCAACGAGTGCGAAGAGGCCCTCTTCTGCGGCGAATGGCACTGGAAACCATCGTGCAAGTTAAGCACACAGCTGATCAACATTGCCAAGTCGAAGATGGGACACATCATCGAAGACTACTACGAACGCGGTCAGCCTGAACACACGCTTACCGGCGACCAGAGCTTCAGCGAGGAGATGGAGACCAACCTTGCTCTCGCCGAACAATGGAAGTTCGAAGCCAACATGCGCGACATGGGCTACGAAATCGCCCGTAAAGCAGTGAAAGGCCATCCCGACTTGGAAGCCTACCTCGACGCCATGTACAAGCTCGATAATTATTACGGCATTGCCAGTCTTCTCAACACTGACGTGAACACGGTTTTGAAACTCGAAAAGAAGCTGCTCAACCTGCTCGCGAAATAGTGATCATGCAACGGGGCCTGCAAAAGCAACCACCAACAGGCCCTTTACTTTATGTAACCAAATGTAAAATCATAGGAGTTTTTATCATTATGACACAAGAACAAAGCCTCATTGAAAGGATTGATACTATCAGGGCTAACTCGGTTTCTGACAAACAGTATGAGCAGACCTGGGGTAGAAGCCTAGATAGTAAGGTGAAACAATCGATGGATCGGTGGGACGCGTTGCTCGCCGCAGCCAAGAAAGCCATCGGACAGTAATAACAATTAAGGTGTGGCCGCCACAGATGAAAGGAATCCGAAATGGCCGAAACCATAAAGCAAGGCTCGCATGCAACATGGCGAGCCTTCTTTATTGACACAACCCAAAAAAACCAACATATATGAAACACTTTACCATTAAGGAGTTGTGCTGCAAGTGTTGCGGCCGGCTCCCTCCCGAAGCCAAAGCAAACGCCGAAGCCTTGGTCGACAACGTCCTCGACCCTGCCCGCGAGCTTTTTGGCAAGCCCATACACGTCAACAGCGGTTTCCGCTGCCCTTTACACAACGCCGCCGTGGGTGGCGTCGCCAAAAGCCAACACCTCCTCGGCGAAGCTGCCGACATCACCGCCGGCTCACCTGCCGAGAACCTCCATCTGGCCCGTCTCATCGCCCAACTCGGCAACTACGACCAGATCATCATCTACGTCCATAACGGTTCGACAGAGCCTCAGTTCATCCACGTCTCATGGAAACGCAACGGCGGCAACCGCCACCGCATCCTGAAGCATGTGATCGGCGCCTCAGGCTACGCCACCGTAACAAATCTCTAACCATCAAGAACCAAAAACCAAAATTATGAACACCATCGACATTAGTGCCATCATCCTGTCGTTGATAGGAATGGCAAGCGGCTGGCTCAACTGGTATCTCGACCGCCGCAAGCACCGACAAGAAGTAAAGAACCTAGAGGCTCAGGCCAAAGCCATCGAAGCCGAGACCCGCCAGAAGTACATGGACCTCGCCAAGATGTATGTGGACGAGTACACCAAAAACATCGTCAAGCCTTTGGAAAGCCGCGTCTATGAACTCACCCAAGAAGTAAAAGACCTGAAAAATGAACTGGAATGTGTCAAAAAGCTGGCTTGCTATTCTAATAGCTGCCGCACTCGCATCAGCGTGCTCGGTGCAGAGAAACAAGATGCATGAGGTCAGAAGCCAAAGCTCGGAGACAAGCATCGACTCAGTGAACGAACAGGTGGTGGTGGTCATCCTCGACACCCTCAAGGAAATCACCACCATCACGCTGCGCGAGACAGAAACTGGCGACACCATCCGCATCACCACTGTGACCGACCGCATCAGAGCCTCCACCCGCGACCGATACCACGATGTCCAGGAAAAAGTAATCGTCCGAACCGATACGGTCTATATCGAGAAACAAGCCCAAAACGCCGTGGCAGTCGCGGGATCCTCTACCGAGATTACCCCCGATGGCATCATCCGCCCCCGCGGCGTCATCCTCAAATGGGTTTTCTTCATCCTATTGGCAGTCATCGTGCTGCTTATTATCTTCAAAATAAAAATGAAGTTTACATAAAAGACAAACTGAGATTCCCCTGACGGGGAATGGAGTTGAGTCATAGTTTATTAAGCGGCGGCATAAGCAAGTTGAATGCTCATAAGCTCCACAAGCCGCCGCATTTAGAAAAACGAATGAACTCCATTCCCGAAGGGGAATCTATTGGAATATGCAGTTCGATTTCGAACAGTTATTTAACCAAAACTTAATCATTAACCCTTAAAAAACCAAAAATCATGGGAAAAGCTAAAGGATTGTTGTCCGACGTTCACGGTCAAGTCGGACGACTGATTGTGGTTCACCGCAAGAACTGTGACCACCCGATCGTTTACGAGGCACCCGATGTGCCAAAAGTTGCCCAGCGCACTGAAAACCAAGCCTCCATGCGCATGCTCTTCAGCAACATGGGCGCCATCTACAGCCAACTCAAACCCATTTTGGCAAACGCTTTCGAAGGCATTGACAAATTGAGTCCCTACAACGCCTTCATTCAGGCCAACTGCAAGCTCTGCAAGGTGTACATCACCAAAGACATCCGCTTGAACGGGGGATGCGTGTTGGCTCCGTATCTCATCTCACGAGGCAAGTTGCCTTCGATTCACTACACCAAGAGCAGAAACGATATGCTGGTAACCGACATCAACCTCGGCAGCCTCGTCATTGACGACAACACTACCGTGGCGAAGTTTAGCGCTGCTCTCATCAGCTGCAACGACAACTGGGAAGAAGGCGACCAGCTTTCGTTCATCCACGGCGTGCAAACGCACGATCCCGTCACAGGCGTGCCTCGCGCCAAGATGAGCGGATGCAATGTGGTGCTCGACCTCAGCGACGACACGCCTTTGATGCTGGTGGTGAACGCCATCGGTTTTTGCACCGTGAATGGATGCCTTGGCATGAGCCAGCCCATCACCGAAAGTGCTGCGGCCTGGATTCACAGTCGCGATAAGGACAGCGACATCACCGTCAGCACCCAGTACCTCTTTGTTGACCCTGCCGTCTACGCCAGCTACCAAGGTCAAGAGGCATTCGACGCCAGTGTCAGCAGCTACGGAGGCATGAACAAGAGTGCTGTATTCCTCTCGCCCAAGTCCAACTGCCAACGCCACAGCTCCGGCAGTGTCAGTCAAGACGCCAAGACCGACATCAAACAAAACCAGTGATTTTATGTAGAGACGGTGCATGCACCGTCTCTACTACAACGACAATGGCCACTCCAACACTATGTTGAAGCGGCCATTTGTTTTTTGCATACAATTTACATGTCCTCCATAGACAAACCCTGTGTAGTAATCTTATAGCCACGGAATTGTCCTGTAGCATTCAAAAAGCAGTTGGTCTTTGACAATAATTCAGCAGGATTAATGTTGTCGGCTTGGCGTTTGACTTCATAAAATGTAGCCGTATCCGACAACTCATCCTCGGCAATCAAGTCAATCTCATTCTCTCCTTTGCGGTCCCACCAACGGCCTATGCGGGTCCAACGACCAGATTCAACAGCTACGCGGTGAAAATACCGCTCTAACATCAAGCCGCTGAAAGTCTCGTAATCGCGCCTGATAATTTCACGCACCTTGGCATAGTTCTCAATTTCAAGGATATAACCGTATTTAAAGATGAAACGGAACCAAAAACAATAAAAGACATCGTCAATCTCATACCTGACATTTTTTGTGCCGCTTTTTTCAAATAAGGGTTGCCTTTTCCGAACCAATTCGTATTCCTTCTCCAAATTGGTCAGATAGCCCCCAACTTCTTTCCCAATCATATCTTCAATTTCCGCGCGCGTATTCTTTCCTCGTGCTATGCATGAGAGAATGGAGAAATAAACACCATAATCCTTACCAAACTCCTCCACAAGATTATTCCTGCCTTCTGAGATAAAAGTGGAATTGGGGCTGATGATATAGTCAATCATTGCATCCTTGGTAATGGCTCCAGCGTCAACAAGAAGCTGGACATATTTGGCAACTCCTCCAGTGAATGTGAACAATGCCAGAAAATCTTCTTTTGTGTATTGAGGTTGGGTGTCCAACATGATTTCTTTCATGACCGAGGGACGAAAAGGCTGAACTTTCAATTCACCAGTGCTGCGGCCATATAAGGGTTCTTTCTTGTCCTTGAAGATTTTCTGCATCATCGAATACACGGATCCACAAACAAGCAAATTGATATGGGATTTCTTCTCATACCTGTCCCAAATGCCCTGCATTTCACTGTATACAGCTTTGTTGACTCGGAAAAACTCCTGAAACTCGTCAATTACAAGAGTAAAACTCCGCTCCATGGAGAGTTTCATCAAATATTCAAAGATTTCAGCAAACTTGCGACTACTTCCCAACATGGGAATGCCAAGCTTTTGTTCCATTTCGTCCTGAAAATTTTCACAAAGATCGCTTTCCGCCTTACGGGCGACAAAAAAGTAAACGAAAGGTTGGTCTTCGTATGCTTTTGCTATGAGTGAAGTCTTCCCAATACGTCTCCTTCCCGTGACCACGGTAAATCTTGCGCTTTTCTTAGCTTGATTGGCTGTTTCACGTAAAAAATCAATTTCTTGTTCTCTGTCGTAGAATTTCATCTTTCAAATCTTATACTTCCGAAATGCACATTTCCGAAATGGCTGTTTCGGAATTATCACAGTGCAAAAGTACATCTTTTTTGGCTTTCCGCCACAAAAATGCTTACATTTTGTGCAAGAAAACCACAAAACAAAATGACTATGGCCGCCTCAACCCAAAGTTGAGGCGGCCATTTGTTTTTTAGGTAGAGACGGTGCATGCACCGTCTCTACAATTATTATGCGAACATCTTATCAATCACATCCTGATACTTGGCGATAATGACCTTACGCTTGGCTTTCAACGTCGGGGTCAGGAGGCCGTTGGCGATGCTCCACTCGTCGGCGAGCAGCACGTGCTTCTTGATTTTCTCAGTCTCGCCCAAGCCCTTGTTCAACTCGTTGACTTCATTGGCGTAAAGCTTCAACACCTCAGGATGTTGGATCATCTCCTCGTTGGTGGTGTACGGAATCTTCTCCTGGGCACACCAAGCCTTCAAGTCGGTGAAGCTCGGGATGATGAGGGCACCGGCGAACTTCTGGTTCTCGCCCACCACCAAGATTTGTTCGATGAGCTTGGAGGAGCTGAACTTGGCTTCGATGACGTCGGGGTTGATGTACTTGCCGCCCGAGGTCTTGAAAAGGCTCTTGATACGGCCCGTAATCCTCAGTCGGTTGTATTGGTCGATCTCACCCATGTCGCCCGTGTGGAACCAACCGTCCTCGTCGATGACTTCCTTGGTCAGCTCGGGTTTCTTGTAATAGCCCATCATCACGTTGTGGCCACGGCAGATGATTTCACCATTCTCGGCAATCTTCACCTCGGTGCCAGGCAACGGCTGTCCGACATAGCCCACTTCGCGACCATGGGGGTTGCGGTTGCTGACGGCGATAACGGGAGATGTCTCGGTGAGGCCATAACCCTCAAACACCGGCATCTTGATGGCCGAGAAGAAGCCTGCAATCTTTTGTGAGATGGCGGCAGCGCCCGACACGATGATGTCGAAGTTCTCAGCACCGATATTGGCGCGAATCTTACTGTATACAAGTTTGTCGGCGATGCTCAGTTTCAGGTCATAGAACCAATTGCGGCTGACGGCGTCAATCTTGTAGCGTTCGCCGAGGTGCAAGGCCCAGAAGAAAATGGTCTTGGCGAGGCCTTTCTGTTTCTTTCCCGACTGATAGATGGCATCGTAGAAGCGTTCCAGCACACGTGGCACGGCACACATCATCGTGGGATGCACCTCGCGCATATCGCTGGCGATGGTACCGAGGTTCTCGGCATAATAGATGGACATGCCACGATATTGGTAGCAATAGTTCAGCGCGCGCTCGTAGGCATGGCACACAGGCAGGAAGCTGAAAGCCTTGTTGGAATTGTCGCTGATGGTATAATGGAAGTTCGGGAACTGGTTCATCAGGTTATGGTGCGAAAGCATCACACCCTTAGGGGTTCCCGTGGTGCCCGAGGTATAAATGATGGTGGCACATTCCATCTCATCCACCGAGGCCTTGCGGGCTGCGAGTTCTTCGACATGGGGGTGGTCCTTGCCAAGTTGCAGCAACTGGTCGAAATAAGGATACTTCTCACGGTCGACCATAGTGTAAACCAGCTTCACGTTGGGAGCATCAGGCAAAATGTTGGTCACCTTGTTCATCACGGAGAGGCCGTCGATGATGACCATCTTAGCGTCGCAGTCGGCGAGGATATAGCGGTAGTCCTCTTCGCTGATGGTGGGATACACCGGCACGGTGATGGCGCCCACCTGGCTGACAGCCATGTCGAGCATATTCCATTCAGGGCGGTTGGTCAAAATCATGGCCACCTTGTCGCCTTTCTCAATGCCCAATTCGATGAGGGCATAACTCAAGGTGTCGGCATGTTCCTTATAGGAGACAGAACTATAATTCACCCATTGGCCATTCTTTTTGCCAGCGAGGGCCACTTGCTGGTTGGGATACTTCTCCACATAGTGGTCGAGAAGGTCAAAGACTCTTTTGATTTCCATATACAAGATTATTCGTTTTCAATTTGAGGGGCAAATATAGAAAAAATCAACATAGGTTCCTTATTTTTAAAGAAAACTAGTTGATTTTTCAATGCAATTTAGGATATGATGTATGTAGAGACGCAAAATCTTGCGTCTCTACAATAGCATCATCCCTTTTTCTTGCGTTTCTTCAGCAGATAGGCTCCGCCAAACAGGGTCAACAACATCACACCCTCACCTATGGGGACAAACTCACCTGGAACCCAGTCGTCCGTTGTATTTTGGGGAAGGACGGGAATATATCCAATTTCCTCTCTATCCTCACGGCAGTTCCAGACATCATCCTCTTTCATGAAAAACACTTGTGCACTTGCCGACACTGTCAACATACATAGCAGCAATGCCACAACCATTGATTTCATTGTTCTTCTCATACTATGTCCCTCCTTCATCTTACAATAATTTTCTGAATCTTAACCGATTGGTTACTGCTCAAGCGAAGCAAATAAAGTCCACTTGAATAACGATTGACACTGACTCTGCTTTGGTCACCTGAAACATGCATTGTTTGCAACACACGCCCCGTCAAGTCGATGAGGTCGAGTTGACCGTTACCATTGACCACCCATTGTGAACCGTCAAAGAAGGCGAAATTGCCCTCCCCTTCTTCCACTTCCACTTCTTCAGGCTCGTGTTCCTCAATATCAGTACACGAGAACACGATGTAGAACCTTGTGGCGTAGTCATATCTTGATGCCTCAAAGGTGTAGCTGTCATGCTCCAACATGTCGTAGTCGACACCTGTAATGTTGTCAATAAGACGCATCATTTGGAAGTCGCCGTTCCGCAAGTTCCAACTTAACGTATAGGGTGTCGGGGCAGCTTGGTCGGTCTTGAAGCACACCGTGACGCGTTGTGTACCTTTCTTCGCGAAGAAGGCACCATAGTCCTCTCCGTTGTATCGGGCATACAATTGATGATTACCGTTGCGGAGATTGGCCTTGAAGCCACCTCCATTCTCTGGACGATCAAATTCCACCACCAGAATCTCCCTACGGCCCTCGGCATCCTCAGCATAAAGGTTGACTAAAGGATAGGCGGGTTGCTCGCCACGGAAGGTGGAGGCTATTCTTGTAGTTACCCAAACTGGATTGAAAGTGAAGCTCTCTGTCTTGGTCTTTTTGACAAAGAACGCCTGATGTGGATGCAAGTATTGCGAAGCATAGTCTCCACCCTTAGATCCACCCGAGGGATATGTGATGTAGCCACCTTTGTCGGCATCATAAACATAATAGCTGCCCAAACCCGTTTTTGTGAAATCCAAATAAGCATGGTATGGATTGCCCACCAAGTTGTGACCAATATAATGCTCGCCATAAGAGTTAGCTTGAGCCGTCAACAAAATCGACACACTTGCATTGTTCAGATGGCCGTGCGATTGCATGTAGGTGTCCTCATCGATAGCCATCATGTAGCCCTTGCCCTTCACGAGCTGAGACTCATTCACATTCAAAGATGCCGTATTGCCAGTATTATTGTCATAATGGTATTCGATGGCTTCGTTTAAAGTCGTTTCCGGATTAGGGTCGAAATGATGATGCGAAGGGCCGTTACGTTTAAAGTTAATCCACTGCCAGGCAGGCTCATACCAGCAATAGTAGTCGTAAGGATAGGCATAGGAGCCGCCCATAGGATTAGTGTAGCCTGTAGGAACCGAAGTCGGGAAATACCCATCGCCCGAGAAGGAATATACCTGCGGCGCAGTTCCGAAACTATAGACGGTTTCATCATTATTATAATTGATTCCCAAGGGTGCATCCGACAGCGGGCTGCTGAGCATGTGCCAGTCGCGACCCAGCGTTTGTCCATAGAAATCCACCGCATTTCGGCTTGAATTGTCGAAACTGACACCGACGTAAGTGTATCCGTGGTTCGACAAAGTGCCAGGGGTCACAATGGAGGCATCTTCAAAGATACTGATTCTCGCATCCTTATACGGCGTTGCTGTTAGTGTTGTCGTGATGTCACCATACACAAAGAGTGCGTCTGTTGTGGCAGTAAGTCTTTCCAATGCACCATCCAGTTGATTTTCATCGCGCACGGGACCGCCGTACTGCAATGCAGGCCCGCCATTGTAGGTACCCACACTACGGAATTTACCTTGGTAATCAACAACGTCGTCGAACTCGCCGAGCAACAACACGGGCAGGTCATTATTGACCTCTGCCAAGGTAGGCCGCGACCAGTGGGCGTACACTGTATCGGCATCGTTGGGATTCAAATCCCATGCGTTCATGGTAAGTCGGGCGACCAAAGTCGTGTCGCCGTCAATGTAGTTGTCGGAATACAGGTATCCCAACTTGTCGGAAGTGATAACGGCCGTGTAACTATCGCAGTCGTCATATAAGTAAGATTGGTTGGTGTAGTCATTGACGAAATCATAACATTTTGAAATGCTGCCTTCAGTCGTATGCACCAAGGTGCCGAAGTTGCCATTGGTCAATCCTTTTTGGTTGGCAGCCCCTGTCCAAGTCACATAACAGTTTTGCATAGTGAAAGCCCTATTGTGACCTATCAATCCACCGACGCCAATCTGGTCGTTGGGAATTACTGTGCCGCTGCTGTTATACTTACGTACATCATAGGTAATGTTGGCGAAGCAATTTTCCAGTTTTCTATCACCCGTCAGCAATGATACATTCTCCAAGTCGCCGGCATAGCCTACCAAGCCTCCCACATATCCCAACTCGCCTATAATGACAGGCATAGCCATGGAATTGCGGATGTTGCCAATCAGGAAATGTCCAACCAATCCACCAACGGCATTTGACTGTACAGGATACTTCAGCTGCATCTCAACAGCAGCCTCACTGTTCTCAATCAAAGGTACTGTCGTTACGCCGCCCACTTTCACAGCCTCGGCCCAACCCACCAAGCCGCCCATGTTGGCCATGTTAGCCGGATGGATGTATCCGTCAACGACAAAAGTACGGTTGATGTGAGCGCCGAGAATGGTTCCAAACAAGCCGTAGTTGTTCATCTCGTAGCGTTGGTCACCAATGCCGATATAGTGGATATTCATGTGCTTGATAAGGTGTCCTTGTCCATCAAAGCTGCCTTCAAACCTTCCGTTTGCATTTCGTCCAGTGCCTATCGGCACCCATACGTATTGTTCCAGATCAAGGTCGCCAGACTGCAACACTATTGTATCGCTAAAAGCTACAGTCTGTCCATTCAGGCGGTTCACTCTACTGATGAGCCAAGCAAGACCCTGTGGTGTTGAAACCGTCACTTTTTTTTCTGTTGTGCTTCGCACATAGCCTGCAGGTTTGTTTCTCACCACATTGGCCCAAGTCCAGCCAAAGAACAATGTCGTGTCGGGTTTAAGACCCATGGGATATTCATGTCCCGTCGTACCATTGGGGTAATCTTGTATGCTACTATTGTAATAGGTATTATGGCTGTTGAAGCTGCCGTTTTCAAAGTTCTCCCCATTGCAGAAGAACCAGTTCAAATCGTCATAGAAGTTGTCGTTTTTCCAGGTGGTGTTGGCTATGGCCTTGTTTTGTTCATGAGTCGCACCACTCTTGGAGGCTACCGCCACCGGCGAGAAAGTATTGTATTGGTAATCGATGGGATATTTACTGCTCTCATTGTTCCCCGCAGGATTGGTCACGCCGACGCATGTATTCTCCGACAACACATCTTTTATATGAAGATAGGTATCGAAAGTGGGTAGGAACACGTTGCTCTCGATGTCGATGTATTCGTAATGTCCTGGCTCAGGTGAAGCTACCCATTCCTTACTGAGTTGTTGGATGTTACGGCAAACTCTCACCAGACCTTCCACGTTGACGGTGGCTGAAGGATGCACGAAAAGCGCACCACCATGCGGTATGGTGTCGGCTGCCGAAGCAGTAACGCCCATGTTGAAGCTTTCATTGTTATAATACGCAGCTTCAATATTGTTGCCACCACGTTTCAGTTGCAGTTCGCCTTTCATGGTCAGTTTGGAGCCTGTGTTGGTGACCACCAAGGGACGCATCACCTTTCTCTGTTGATATGAATCGGGGATAAACATATAAGTGACATCAATACCGACATGGCCGAACAATCCGTCAACAACGATGTTGTCCAACGTCAGGTTCTTATTCTTTCCCACGACAATCATCGCGCCATAGTTGGCTCCTGGGCCTGCATCGCCGCTTGACAGACCGTGATAGTCAGGATCCGTCTGTCTGGGATAGGTGGTTGCAATAGGATGAGAGCCTCCGTCCGCCTCATGGAATTGTGAATCTGTGGCATCATCGACGATAATGCTCAACTGATGCCCGCCAGGATAACGACAGAGCATCAGCGTAGCACCTTCCTCATTGGCATAGCTGTTCAGCAATCCGCTAACATCTTCCAAAACACCGTTAATAGGTCCTACCACATATATCGCGTCCTTAAAGGTGCTGGCACTTTCATTGACATCACCCGCATGATGCAGAATTTGAGTGTGCCCTTGATCCCATACGTCATTTTCATAATACACAATATTATCCTTATAATGGAAATCTATATGTTCAGAAGAACTAGTTGAAGTGTTCCAATGGTTAGTTCCTGCAAAAACACCTTGGGTGCCACTTATTGAAGCCTTGGGCTTGTCGGGATAAAGTCCCCAGTCGTATGTCCACTTGTCCCCTGATTGTTCTCCGCTACCCATCAAGTCTCTGCCCCAACCACGGGTGCCATCAACATACCAACGTCTGCCTTTGAAGTCGGCAGTTACCCATTCGCGGAATTCCTCCATGTCGATTTGGGTGTCGCGCTGCCCGAGTTGCATCACATTGGTGTATGGATACTGATAGGTCTGCGTGTGTGGCAAACCGCCGTCATCTCCATCATTGTCTTGTATATAGAAATTATACCTTCTCTCGTAACTCAAGAAACCGCCATCACCCTTATTCTTTTCAGGTGCTGGAGCAGTGCTTCCGCCATTGCTGTAAGTCAGCTTGGGTCGCGCATAAGCAAAGCTCTCATTACCCCACGGCAAGAAGTTGGTAGCTATCATGCGGAAGAAACCGTTCAGCTCGCCGTAATGATTGCCTTTCCAAACCAGATGGGAACCTTCCTTGTCTTTCTTCTGGTAACGCACATAAAGCCTTGAGTCGTTGTTGAATACCAACACGTTCTCGCAAGCATAACCAATGCCTGGGGAATTCACAACCGTTTCACCTTCTATGTTCACCACTACCTTAGCATCGGCATTGACATAATACATGTTGTTGGCATACTTTTCCTTGTCCCTGACGCCAATCCAGAACCATTGGTTGTTAATGGAGTCGTTGGGAATATAAAACTTGCTTGGAAAGCGTTGATCATAGAAGGTGGTTCCCTTCTTTAATGCACCGCTGCAAATCATTCGGATGGAGTCCATGTCGGCCGAGCCGTCGCCATAGCCCAAGCTGATACCCGAAGCGTTGGCGACATACATACAGGAGTCAATTTTCGCCACGGAATACCTCTCAGGCGAATTGCTGCCCAAAATCCTTGCGCCCGTGAACGAGAAATTTGAGCTGTCAATCACCAAGTTGTCGCAACGCTGGATAGTGCTCATGAAACGGGTGGAATGGGCGAACCAATCAGCTTCTGTATCACCTACTTCTGCATGCAACGGATCATCCGCTGGAAGGTCTTTCCTGTTGACACGGTCTCCATAGTTGCGGACCATCACGGTGCGGCCTTTCTGTCCCGATTCGCACTGATAACCGCTACCATAAATATTGCCACTAATCAACATATAGGTTTTACCTGTGGTGTCGGCATCCATATTGTAGTGTTTTCCGTCCACATAGATATTGCTGTAGCCCGTCACATTGAAGTCATTCCAACTGCCAGGGTGGTATTGGCTTTCAAAGTAGTCGGCACCGCCGTACACTGAGCCAGAAATATGCAGTTTGTTGGGATGATGCGTACGGCCTACGTTGCCGATCACTTCATTATAGTCATCTCTGTCAATATTCTTGGGGTCTTCACCCTCCATATTATAAGGTGCATTGTAGATGGCATTCTCACCGATATACACCATAACGGAGCCGTTCACCCTACCCGATTGTCCTGCGCCGTGTACGCTGCCGTAAATTTCACCGCCACTGATGTTCACGAAAGAGGTCACATCGTCCTTGGGCTGAGGCGGTGAAGTGCTGTAATCCAAAGCGCCGTCAAGGGTGCTACGGCTACAGCCGTACACATTGTTGAGCTTGCCGCCATAGATGTTCACCGTCTTGAGGCCCGTGTGCAGTTGCAACCATCCTTCATCGCTAGGGATGGCGTTGCTACCGCCGTACACGTCCCTGTGCACCCATCCGTCGACAATATTGACGCGCTTGCGTCCTCTCACTAACGACTGGTTGCCACCACCAAAGACAAATTGCCAGATATCGCCACCTGTAACGGTGACGCGCGTGCTGCCGTTCACCCTACCCAAAGCCTTGCCCTCATCGGGATTGTTGGGGTCAATATGATAGCCACGGCCACCACCATACACATAACCTTTGTAGGGAGCCGTATTACCTTCCGTACCCACATTGCCGCCCGAAACCAAGACATTGGTACTGCCTGTATCCTCGCCGTAGCCAATCTGAGCATCTCGGCTACCGCCAAACACTGAACCTGTGACGTAAGCGGTATTACTGATGGTAACATCTGTATGGAAAGCTAAAGCATACTCTTCGCGATTGATATCGCCCATACCGCCACCATACACATTGCCGACCACCGAGCTGGAATTCTCCGGGTCACCAATCGTGCCACCACTGATGCTGACTGTGGTATGTCCGAAGTCATCAAAGCCCAAGAGCGGATCTATTGCCTTGCCCACCGAGCCCATGCAACCGCCACCGAATACGCAGCCATGAACATATCCGCCCGAAATCTCCACATTGGAGGAGAACACCTGTCCGAACTCGTTGTAATTGATTCCGACAGCATTGGTCTCTGACCCCATCTCCTCCTCCACGCCCATGCCTGCGCCAAAGACCCATGCGTTGTGTCCCGAGGCATCCAATGGGCCGATTTCACCACCCTCGACTATGACGGTGGAGAGACCGGTACCCTCATGAGGTTTGATGCTCGTCACCGCTCCAGTTCCATCTTTGATGGTGTCCCATGTGCCGACACAGGCATATTCGCCACCACCATAAACGCTGCCACGAATCTGGCCGTTTTTGACATGTACCGTAGTGTTGCCATACACGCGGCCCATGTTCACCCACTTCAGGCTGTCGCAACCCCAACTGCCACCAAACACATTGCCGCTATAGACAAGTTTGTCCAAAGACAGATGTCCATCTTTCACGCGGTCAAGGCCAATGATGCAATTTCCTTCAATAGTGACTTCTGTATCTTTCCACACGTCGCCGCTCTCGCCTCCACCGTTCACTGTGCCTTTCACCCAAGCATTGCCTTTGACAGTGACTTTTGTATTCTTCACATGCGACATCTGACCTACAATCGAAGTGGGAGCCATATCAAGGCCCATGGCACCGCCATACACATTGCCACCCACATCGCCCACCAGATACTCTTCGCCGTCTTCGGCTACCGCTACATAGTCATGACCGATTTTGACATCACCCTCGATAAGGATCTCCACATGACCGAAGCTCTCCGTTTCGGTATCGGGAATAGGTTCGCCAGCGCCCTCACCATTGTTACAGAGCATGATACCCGTGGAAGCGATACGGCCACCGCCGAACACCGTGCCAAGGATTAATCCTGCTCCACGAACATGCACATTGATATTGCCTTGGGTGCCTCCACAAGTGAGTGCTGACGGATTGTCGCCATGTCCACCTCCAAACACATTGCCATCGACCTCAGAATACCCGAAGGTACCGAGAGTGTCGCTCACACCCAATTTGATGTCAACATTAATGTCGCCTAAGACATGACCTTGGTCACCACCGCCAAACACGCTGCCATACACACGTCCACCAGTGACATTGACTACCGTCTTGTTGACATTCGTCCAAGTGTTGTAGGCTGCTGCTGGATCTCCCTTGCCCGAGCCAAATACATGACAACTGTTGTGGTCAGCATAGATTTCCTCCAAAGTCCTGGGATAACCTACCGTTCCACCCGACAGATTGACCGTGGCAATGCCGGTCTCATTATCGTCTGCATCCTTCGCAGGCACACTGATTGTGTAGTCCCCTACAGAGCGTGTTGTAGTTAGTCCCACATTGGAAATTTCGCCGCCGCCATAGAGGCCTGTAAGCACTGTGCCACCTGACATCTCCAGTGTTGCATTGCCTTTCACCCAGCCCAAATCTTTCCCATCTGGTGATCCTTTGCCTGCAGCAAAGATACGTCCGCTGTTAGGATAAGGAACTCCGTGTTGGTCCATCACGCCCACAATACCTTGTTCCATAATCACTTTTGAATCACCGCCCGTAACGGCAATGTTGCCGCCGCCGTACACATTGCTCACCAAAAGTCCCGATGTACCGCTCACAGTAACGGTCGTATTACCCAACACGGCACTTTCGTCGCCACCACCGAAGGCCGCGCCGGCAAATTCCACCAATTCTGGATTCACCTCCGACTTCTTCTTTCCGTAAATCTTGGTGTTACCGTTGACATTCAAGGTTGTGTTGCCACTGACGACACCGAGATTTTCAAGAGATTTATCGGTATAGCAATACCACTTACCTGAGCCTTCAGGATATTCAAAAACAGGATTATCGGTACTCAATGCAAAACCATCTGGCATAGTCCAGTCATCGGGAATTTCATTAATCCATTGATAGTAGATGTCCTCGTTATTGGCATCACGCACATAAGGTATACTATCTGTCTCGAGTTCGCCGTGGTGCATCACGCCAGATAAGTCGCGGGTGGGGAAAATAGGACGCGACATATCATAACAGCGGAAGGTAGGAATGGCAGCCGAATAACCGCCACCGTAAGCCGAGCCGTAAATGATGGTGTTGCCTTGCAAAGTTGAAACGACGTCGCCGTCAACGAAGCCAAGATTACCGCCGCCATAAAAATCCTGTAGCACAGTGCAATCGGTCAGTGTGCTGCTAACATCGCCTGTTCGGGTAGTGCCAAACTGCACCCAATGCACATAAGTGCGAATGGTAGGATTGTCACCAGCCAAGCCATTTGATGCGTTAAAGACTTCAAACTCAAAAACACCGTGATAGCCCTTGGTCGCATTATATTGCGGAGTCTTGCCCGGTCGAGTATTCAGTGGATTGAAACCCACGTCAGGATCGTTGGGATTGTAAACGATGGTGGGATTATCAGTGGTTACACCCTGTGAAGTGCTTGTTGTATGCAATTGTTCCCAATCATCCCACACTTCACTAGGAAGAGGCCAGTTGTTACCGTCTACGACTTGGTCGCGATAATAGTTGGTGCCGCCGTTGCCGCCGCCATAGAATTGGCCGAAAGTGGTTCCCGTGGCACGGGTGGTCACTGTCTTTCCACTAGTCATATTGCCCACCTTGGGACCACCGCAAAATTTGCCCACAATGCTGTTGTTAATGGTGACATCAATATTGCCGCCAACAGGACAAGTGCTATTGATGCCGCCACCATAAAATTCATCGATAATGGAGTTGTCGATTTTGAAAGTGACATCACCCAAAATCTTGTCGTAACCCGCGCCTGCCACCATGCCAAACTTGCCTCCGTTGATGTAGCAATGTGGATCGCCTTGGTCAAATTCAGGAAAATTTTGTGGCTGGATATCAGGACGATAGATACCCGAAAGATAAAACTCTGGGTATTCACCGCCAATACAATTGACAGCGCAAAGACGCACTTTGGTTTTCTCACCCCTATTGGTATGAGCACCCGGAGTAAAACGCTTCATCCTGAAATGGCCTCCCATGATGAAATAGGAGGTGTGGTCGGCATATCCATTATTATTTGTGTTGTTATATCTGTATGAATATCTAATCACAATCTGATCGAATTGACCTCCGTTGAGAATGACGGGTGAAACAATCTTCACTATATCACTCCCATCATAATTTGGAACATTAAAACCATCGTATTCAAATTGTGTAGTGTGCATAAAAGCTGTCTCAGTAATCTCAAAATGGCCTTGTGGGACAAAAACACCTATAGCGTAGGCTTTATCATCGTGCCGGATGGCCATACCCAACTCGGGCACCGCAAGAAAATCAAAACGAATAGGTTGAATGGGCCATCGCTTCAGATCCCCTCTGAATTGGAACTGGAAACAATAGTCGGGTTCGTTGTCCATATCGAAGTCGGCACTCATAATGGTGAAAGGGTGCAACTTGCCATCAAGGTTGCTACCCAACTTCTTGCTTTTGTTCATCACTTGCAGATTGCCCACCAATACGATGGCTTGGTCGTAAACCGTGGGACAAGCACTGATGTCTTCCAAATTCCTGATGGCAGTCTGCAAAGAATCGTAAACAGTTAGTTCTTGGAAAGAGGAAAGCAAATGACCCGCAGGAGTAAACTCATAATCTGTTGTATTATTCTTTGGTTTTGTCACACTCACTCGGTCGATGCTTTGGTCCTTATTGCGCAAGTAATAGGCCTTGCCCCAATAGGCTTCTATCTCGATGGAGGTCACACCTTCGGGTACATAATAGAAGCCACCTTGGGCATATACACGTCCGCTAACGTTATACAAATCCCTGAATTTGTCCGTGCGGTCGGCAAAGTTATAGCCGTTTTCCCAGTCCGCCACGAAGGTCGTTGCCCCCGAAGTTTGTCCGTTCACCATGGTAATCTTCCATCCAGTGACCACCCAATCGGTATAATTGCCGCCATATCGGATGTTATGCTCGGTGGAATTCACATTGCCGAACAACGTATTATAATAAGGCAGTTGCACTTTGTAATAGCCATAGTCCCAGTGCAGTGTGTCCATAGCGGTGATGGTGAGTTGTATCGTGGTTTGTTCTGGAACTGTTGCAGCGTATCTATGGTCTCCTGACTTGACAGCCACACTCAATGTGCCGAAACTCTTGCCCTGATAGTCGAGGGCATTGGCGCGGTCTACCCATCGTTCTGATTGCGTGTTCCATACGCGCTCGGTGTCAGGGTTGATGATAGAGGGATATTTGCCCCACTTCTTCAAGATGGGGTACGGCGCAATGCTCTCGTCACGTACCCATTTGGCAATCAAGGCCGTGTCTTGATACACATTTTCTCCGCTCTTTCCCGTGACATAATAGGTACAAAGCAGACGATTGCTGTTCAATATGCTACGATAGTATTCATAACGGGTCAAATACTTTTCGTCAGCTGGCCATGATGCTCTATATTGTTGAATATTAGTAGTGAATGTTTTGGCAAATTTTGACCCATCCAAAAAGTAGTCGTAACGATTGATGGTTTTTTCATAATCTCCTCCAGAAGCACTACTCATAAACTCATTGCCATATACAGGAGCAATATTCACACCACAAGTAGTAGTAATGTCGCCATAGAACATGCAGTTCACCACCGCCGTTTTCAACTTGCAGTCGTTATTGTTGTAAGGATAATTTTCAACTTTCGATTCATAACTGTTGTTTCCCACAACACCAGCAGCCCAATATGCATTGCCATCGGTGCCTTTGCTGGTGATATTAGCGTAACTATAACAATTGATGACACGGGTAAAATTGTATGGTTTAGGACTGCCAGTGGCCACGGTGTGTTGCAACAATCCCACAATGCCACCCACATTGCGCGTGCCGCCCACCGAGCCGCTGAGGATACCGCAGTTGTAGATGCAAGCGCCTCCCCTAATCTCACAGGCTATGGCACCCGTGTTGCCTTCATGGTTTGAAATGTTCACATCCTTGAGGATGACATTACGCACAATGCCTTGGTTGGTGGATATGGTTCCATCAGTAATGCCGGGATTAATCTCCCTAAACATCGGATGGTCGAGGCCGCTGATGGTGTAGAAGTTGCCTTCGGCATCGGCACTGCCTTCAAACAGGCCTGTAAATGTGGTAGTCACCATGCTCGTGCCCGCTGCGCTGATGTTGGCCACCAGTTTGTAGTGCGACGATGCACCTGCCGGGGTGTTAGCCTTGGCCACAAACAAGGTATAATCGTAATCGTTTTGAATCAGATAAATGCCGTCTTCTTGTACGAGGTCTGAAGTAAAATTCCTTTCGGCTATTGGAGAGTCGTTGTAGCTAGTAGCCACGACGATGGCCTTAATGGTGCATGGCACACCATGAGTGATAGTTCCACTATATGGTGTTGATGAAGAGGTTGGGTCTGTTCCATCGGTAGTATAGTAAATTCTTGCGCCATTGACGGGGAAAGTGCTGCTGATTTCAAAAGTGTTTGCCCCCGTGCGGGTTATCAGCGGCGGTTCGCAGGTGAGCGTCTCGCTGCCACTGCCGATGTTCGAACAGAACAAGCCAGGCTTTACGGCAATTGCCTTGATGAGCACTTCTGACACGTTAGCATGTTCAGGTCCTTCGCGGAACGGCCCCGTGTATCTCAACGACTCAGGAGTTGGGTCGCTCCCGTCAATGGTGTAGTAAATATCTGCACCAATGGTGTTCGTTGTAATGGTAATGTTGTTGGTGGCCGCATCCAATTGCACGACTGGCGTGGCTGCCTTGGTAATGTCATAAGTAACAATATCTGAATTGTCGCAATTTGGGAGGGTGGCATAAGCCTTCACGGTAGCCGTACCCGAAAGCGAGAAAGGTCCAGTATATTGGATGGTGGAAGTAAAGTTATCAAACGAATAGTATATGGTGGCATTCCCGGCATCGCAAAAAAGATGCACAAGACTGGTCTCATAGTCGGGATAGATTTCTGGCACCGGACATTTGAGCGTTATGGTTTGGGAAGTTGACGCCGAGTTTAACATATTGGTTTTCACCGCAACAGCCGTGATGGTCTTCCCGGAATAAGATAAACCCAAAGGCTCAGAATAAACGGATGAGGCAGTGGTTGGAGTTGTGCCATTGATAGTATAATAAATAGTAGCACCTTCGGTAGCGCATGTAATGGTGATGCAGTTGTTGGTTTCGTCCTTTTGGATGTCTGGCGTGGCCACCTGCTCAAGGCTAAATGTAGCCACTTGCGAACTAACACTACCTCCCGTTGACACGGCAATAGCCTTGATTGTCCCACCTGAATTCGGCACAAATGGGCCGTTGTATTTCAAATCAGCTGAAATGGTTGGTGCGGTGCCATCGGTGGTGTAGTAATAATCATAATTGGGATGGAGTGCATCCAAGGTGCTGGTAATGGAAACCTTTTGGGTGACATTATCGAATGAAATGATGGGGCTAGGCACTTCAAGATACCATTTGGAGCCTGCATTATCCGCAACATTAAAAACTCCAATAAGGCCATCTACATAGGTTTGACCATTGTTTGATAGACCATAGTATGAATTCTGGCAACCCTTTGATGGATTGAGATAACAATAACCATTGTTTGCTACAATACGGTTTTTAGAACTTATATTGAAGTAAGTATTATTCACTAGTTCGATTTTAAATAATGCAGCATCGCCAAGGCTACACGGATCGTCTGTATCTTCAAGATGAAATGCACGCCGGTAGTTATACTCTAGCGGAGTATTATAAACAACATATTTCTCTGTAATACAATGTTTTATAAAATAGTAACTCTCTCCTTCCTTTTTTATGATTTGCCAAACAGAATTGTTGACTATTTGGTTTGTAGTATTACTGTCCTTGTTAGTCTGGAAAGTCGTCAACAAAGGCTTATTGGTATCGGCGGGGTTTCCATACGCCCATGCCGCATCAGCAATGCTAGCATTGCCTCCGTTGGAAGCTGGCACCAAATAATAATTGGTTTCAGGTGTCGCTATATTATAATTAGGGCTTTTATCGTTATTATTCGCAATATAAAAGAACCCCGAATAGTCCTGTGCCTCGGCACTTAAAACGCCAAACAACAAAAAAAGCAAAACCAGCAATCCCTGTTTGCTTCTTTTTAAAATAAAAATACGCATGGCTTTGATCAAATTGTTCATTATCAAAAACACAATAAAAGGCATTCAACTTTTACGGATGCAAAGTTACAAATTTTTTTGATAAGTTTTTGATTTTCTGACATATAATTAGGGGGGGGGATAAATGTATTGACAATCAATTAATTAAAAAATTGTAGAGACGCAAGATTTTGCGTCTCTACATTCGTTTTTGGGTAGAGACGGTGTACACACCGTCTCTACAAGGTCATTCTTTTTTATTGCGTTTCTTCAGCAGATAGGCTCCGCCGAGACCCGCAAGCAGCAGCACGCCATTGCCGATGGGCGTAAACTGGTCGGTAGTCAATCCTTGCATTGGTGCCACAAGGCCAAAATCAGGATCGTTTCTACGCATCTTTCCCTCAAACTCATCATCTACAATTAAGACCTGAGCCTGCATAGGTCCAACAGTCAAAACGAAGACTGTCAACAAAACCATTATTTTTTTCATTATTTTCTTCATTTCCATTCCCTCCTATCTTTTAACAATGACTTTTTGAACTCTAGTATCCGAACTATTGGTCAGGCGGAATAGGTATACGCCTGGTGCCACATCAGGCACGGCCACCCTGCTTTGTCCACCGTTGACTTGTGTTCTCAGCAGCACCTGACCCTGCACGTCGATGAACTCCAGATCACCCTCACCAGTAACCATCCACTGCGAGCCATCGAAGAAGACGAAGCCATCGCCTTCCAGATGCTCGTCCACATCAGTCAAGCTGAAGACGATGAGGAAGCGTGACGGATAGTCATCTTTGTGGCCTTCGAAGCAGTAGGTGTTGTTCCTCAACATGTCGTATTGCACGCCTGCGATGTTGTCGATGAGGTACATGCTGTGGAAGTCGGCATTCG
>LXOW01349452.1_pt1 | contig 26012 bp, 29 predicted proteins | sample 1368591 | NCBI WGS metagenome assembly LXOW01 (sample SAMN04884650, study PRJNA319009) | bovine gut metagenome | isolation source: Cow rumen | host: Bos taurus | place: Italy: Legnaro (PD) | collected 2014-07-09
CCGAGAAGGCCATCCTGACCGACCGGCTCATCGACCGGCCCCTTCGGCCCCTGTTCCCCAAGGGCTTCTACAACGACGTGCAGGTCATCGCCACCTGCCTCTCCGTGGACCAGGACGTGCAGCCTGACATCATGGCCATGCTGGGCTCCTCCATCGCCCTGTCCATCTCCGAAGCCCCCTTCATGGGTCCCACCGGCTCCGTGGCTGTGGGCTATGTGGACGGGCAGTACATCCTGAACCCCGGCGTAGAGGACCGGGAGAAGAGCCGCCTGACCCTCACCGTGGCCGGCACCAAGGACGCCGTCATGATGGTGGAGGCCGGTGCCCAGGAGCTCACCGAGGAGGAGATGCTGGGCGCCATCCTGTTCGCCCATGAGGAGATCAAGAAGATCTGCGCCTTCATCCAGGGCATCCAGGACGAGATCGGCAAACCCAAGATGGAAGTGAACATCCACAAGCCCGCCGAGGAGCTGGACCAGGCTGTTCGCGCCTTCGCCGCCGACAAGGTGGTCTGGCAGATGGACACCTTCGATCGTCACGAGCGGGAGGTCCGCACCGAGCAGGTGAAGGCCGAGACCCACGCCGCCTTCGACGAGGAGCATCCCGATGAAGCCAAGGACATCGACGCCATCCTCTACAACATGACCAAGGAAGTCATGCGGGACAAGATCATCAACAAGAAGATCCGTCCCGACGGCCGCGGCCAGGAGGAGATCCGGCCCATCTGGTGTGAGGCGGGCATCTTCGAGCGGACTCACGGCTCCGCCGTGTTCACCCGTGGTCAGACCCAGGTCATGACCATCGCCACCCTCGGCACCATCTCCGAAGCACAGATCCTGGACGGCATCGGCCTTGAGGATTCGAAGCGATACATGCACCAATACAACATGCCCCCCTACAGCACCGGCGAAACGCGCCCCGTGCGCAGCCCCGGCCGCCGGGAGATCGGTCACGGCGCCCTGGCTGAACGGGCCCTCCTGCCCGTGCTCCCCACCGAGGAGGAGTTCCCCTACTGCATGCGCCTCGTCTCTGAGGTCATCTCCAGCAACGGCTCCACCTCCCAGGCCAGCATCTGCGCCAGCACCCTGGCCCTCATGGACGCGGGCGTGCCCATCAAGAAGATGGTGGCGGGCGTGGCCATGGGCCTCATCAAGGACGTGGACACCGGCAACATCGCCGTGCTCACCGACATCCAGGGCCTCGAGGACTTCCTGGGCGATATGGACTTCAAGGTGGCCGGTACCCGTGAGGGCATCACCGCCATCCAGATGGACATCAAGATCAAGGGCATCGACGAGGAGATCCTGACCCGTGCCCTCGCACAGGCCCGCCGCGGTCGGCTGTTCATCCTGGACAGGATGTGCGAGTGCCTGAGCGAGCCCCGCGCCGAGCTCTCTCCCTACGCGCCCCGGATCATCAGCTTCAAGATCAACCCCGACAAGATCCGTGAGGTCATCGGCTCCGGCGGCAAGACCATCAACGGCATCATCGCCCAGACCGGCGTCAAGATCGATATCGAGGACGACGGCACCGTGTCCATCGCTTCTCCCGACGAGGCGGCTGCCCAGGAGGCCAAGCGCATCATCGACAGCATCGTGAAGGACATCGAGGTGGGCGAGGTGTATCTCGGCACCGTGGTGAACATCCAGACCTTCGGCGCCTTCATCAACCTGACCCCCGGCAAGGACGGTCTTCTCCACATCTCCCGCATGGACAAGAAGCGGGTAGCCAAGGTGGAGGATGTCATGAACCTGGGCGACAAGGTGCTGGTCCGCGTCATCGAGATCGACCCCAAGACGGGAAAGATCAGCCTGGACCGCAAGGGCCTGCTTCCCGAGGACGAGAAGAAGGACAAATAAGCCAACGTGATCATCGGGGGCGTAATGAGGTCATTACGCCCTCTTTTGTTAACCGGCGCCTTTATGGGGCACCCTACGCAAAAAAGGAGAAAGAGACTCTTGATCCAACAGGCAAAGCTTACCAACGGCATCCGCGTCATCATGGAGCCCATGGACCAGGTGAGGTCCGTGAGCATCGGCGTCTGGGTCAACGCGGGCTCCGTCTATGAGACCGGGGCCGACGCGGGCATCAGCCATTTCATCGAGCACATGGTCTTCAAGGGCACGGCCCGGCGGTCCGCGGCGGACATCGCCGCCGAGATGGACGCGGTGGGCGGGAACCTGAACGCCTTCACCGCCAAGGAGTGCACCTGCTTCTACGCTAAGGTTTTGGACGAAAACCTGCCCCTGGCCGTCGATATGCTCTCCGACATCACCCTGCACCCGGCCCTCGACCCCCAGGAGATGGAGAAGGAGAAGCGGGTGGTCGTGGAGGAGATCCTCATGAGCGAGGACTCCCCCGAGGACAAGGCATTCGAGACCGCCGGCGCCGCCTACTATACGGGCACGGTCCTTTCCTCGGCCATCCTGGGCACCCCCGAGACGGTCTCCGCCTTCACCCGGGACCAGGTCCTCGATTACATGGGCCGCCGCTACGTCGCCGGCAACCTGGTCGTCGCCTGCGCGGGGAGCTTCGCTCCCGAGACGCTGCTGCCCCTTCTGGAGGAAGCCTTCCAGGACTGCCCCCGGGGGGAGGGGGACATGATCGAGGAGCGGGAGCCCCGGGCGGGGAAACGGTGGCTCTTCGTCAAAAAGGACATAGAGCAGGTGAACGCCTGCCTCATGCTCCCCGGCTACCGACTGGACACCGGGGAAAACTTCGCCCTGGCGGTCCTCTCGAACGCCCTGGGAGGCAACATGTCCAGTCGCCTCTTCCAGAAGATCCGGGAGGAGCTGGGCCTCGCCTATTCCGTCTACACCTATCCCATGGCCTACCGGGACACCGGCGCCATCTGCCTCTACTTCGGCAGCGGCGAGAAGCAGGCGACCAGGACCCTGGAGCTGACCCTGGGTGAACTGGACAAACTCCGGACAGAGGGCCTCACCGAGGCGGAGTTCCTGCGGAGCCGGGCCCAGCTCAAAGGGAGCTTCCTCCTGGGCATGGAGACCAGCGGCGCCCACATGAACGCCATCGGAAAAAGGTTGCTGTTACAAAACAAAGAATTCACAATAGAGGATACCCTTTCCGCCATCGAATGTGTTACAATAGATATGGTGAACGGTATCCTGGAGCACGTCCTCTCCCCGCGCCGGGCCGTCTGCGCCGCGGTGGGGCGGACCAAGGGCGTGCAGAAGGACATGCGGACCATGCTGGACGGTTGGATGGGGAGGAAATGAGCCCATGGAGGATATGGATCGGCTGGACGTGATCTTCGCTCTGCAGAAGAGCCTTGACGAGGACATCATGAAGCGGCGGGACCTGCACTACTCCTACGAGGAGTGGATGCAGAAGGACGCCCTCGCGTGCATCGAGGAGATCATGGAGGTCCTGAACGAGGTCCAGTACAAGTGGTGGAAGAACAAGAAGCCCCAGGACGAGAAGGCCATCCGGGAGGAGCTGGTGGACGTGCTGCACTTCTTTGTCAGCATGTGCATCCGCAGCGGCATGGACGGCACGGCTCTCTACGAGGGCTACATCGCCAAGAACAAGGAGAACTTCGACCGGCAGTACGGCCGGTCTCAAAAACAGGGCTATGAGGTGAAGGAAGGTGTCGGCGAGGCAGCGGACAAGGCGGTTTAGGCTCCGCTTCTATCTCATCCTGATGGTCCCCATCCTGCTGGTGGGGGCCTATATCGGCTACCGCATTTTGAACCCCACCACGGGGCGATTGGGCACCGATACGGTGGAGGGGGATATCGAATTCACCGGCGTCATCATCCGCCGGGAGAACGTGGCCACCTCCGAGGACTACCATACCATCCGCTTCCTGGTCAGCGAAGGGGAACTGGTCAACAACAACCAGCTGGTGGCATACCTCTACCGCAAGGGCTACGAGAACCAGATGTCCGACATCGTCAGCAAGGAGCAGCAGATCTACCAGCAGCAGATCACCCTGCTGCGCCTTTCCTCCTCCGACGGCATGACGATCCCGGACCAGGTGGCCGCCTACAATACCCGCATCGAGGAGATCGTCAACAAGATGACCCAGGCCTCCCTGGGCAAGGACGGCCTCGACTATATCCGCCTCTGCGACGAGCTGGACGACCTCTTGACCGCCCGGCAGAACCTGCTAAGGGACATGGTCCCCGCCGACGCCACGCTGTCCGCCAGCTATCAGCAGCTGGACGCCTTCCGCAGCGCCTTCTCCGCCGAGAGCACCCTCACCAACAACGCCGGCACGGGCTATATCAGCTTCCATCTGGACGGCTACGAGAACGCCATGAGCATCGACTCCCTTACGGCGTCCCAGATCAGCCGAGTGACCTCGAGCCCCGTGTCCGCCTCCTACAACGCCGCCGGCGTCTACCGGATCGTGGATCCCAACGGCTTCTACGTGGCCTTCACCGTCAAGGCCGCCGACTCCCACCGGCTCATCGTGGGCAACACCTATGAGCTGAAGGTGAAGTATCAGGACACGTCCTATACGGGCCGGGTGGTGGCTGAGCGCCCTGCGGCCAAGAACGTGCTGTACATCCTGGAGATCAACCGGGACGTGTTGCCGGTGCTGGAGAACAGGACCATGACCTTCAGCATCCATAGCTCCGCCAGCGGCGTCTCCATCCCCGTGGAGGGCCTGTACTTCAACGGCGGCATCCCCTACGTGTTCATCAACACCGGCCGGGCCTATCAGCCCATCCAGGTGGTGATCCCCGCCTCCGACGGCGAGACCGCCGTCATCGAAGCGGCGGACAAGAACATCCATCTGACCCGGGGCCTCCGCTTCCAGTACCATGACGAGGACGACGACGAGTCCTCCGCCACGCCCACCCCGGCCTTCAGCCCCGTGCCCACCGCCGTGCCCACCCCCACGCCCCGGCCCACGCCGGTGCCCTGAGGGGCCCCATCCATCCGAAAAGAGGTGCTTTTATGAGCATTGCCGAGAACATCGCCGAAGTCCGGGCGAACATGGCCGCCGCCTGCCAGAAGGCAGGCCGGCCTGAATCGGACGTGAAGCTCATCGCCGTCACCAAGTACGTGGAGCCGGAGCGCATCGCCGAAGCCTTCGCCTGCGGTCTCAAAACGGTGGGGGAGAATCACGCCCAGGAGGTCCGGGATAAGTTAACATTTTATAAACAGTACGGGGCGGAGCTCCATTTTATTGGACAATTACAGAGCAATAAGGTAAAATACATCATCGGCAGCGCCCGCCTTATCCAAAGCGCTGACCGGGAAAAGCTGCTGCTGGACATAGACCGTCAGGCAGAGAAGCTGGACCTGGTCCAGGGCGTCCTCCTGCAGGTGAACATCGGCGACGAGGAGCAGAAGGGCGGCGCGGCAGTGAAGGACGTGCCCTATCTTCTCGAATTGGCCTGCGGGCTCAGGCACCTGAAGGTGGAAGGCCTCATGTGCGTCCCCCCCGACGTGGACGCCGAGGCGGCTCGTCCCTACTTCGCCCGGCTCTATGAGCTCAGAGAGAAGCTGCGTCCCCTGTTCCCGGAGCAGCCCCTCAACGAGCTATCCATGGGCATGAGCCACGACTATCCCCAGGCCATCCTGGAGGGGGCCACCATGGTCCGGGTGGGCACGGCCATTTTCGGCAGGCGGAACAAACTGTGATCGACATTTTTCAGGAGGCAAGCTGTGGGTATCTACAATAAATTCCTTGATTTTATCGGTATCGAGGAAGCCGAGGACAAGCCGGAAGGGGATCTCTTTGAGGAGGACGTGGCCCCGGAGAAGGAGGCCGCTTCGCCTCGCCGTCGGCCCCTGGGGGACCCTGAACCCCGCAAGAGCGCCCGGGAGCCCCGGCTCCAGGGGGGCGGGGACACGGTGCCCATGCCCAACGTGGCGGCCATGAAGATGATCGTCTACCATCCCGTCAGCTATGAGGATGCCCAGAACATCATCGACAACCTGAAGGCCCGCAAGCCCGTCATCGTCAATATGGAGGAGTTGGACGTGGCCGCGGCTCAGCGCATTCTGGACTTCATCTCCGGCGCCATCTACGCCATCAACGGCACCATCGCCAAGATCAGCCGGGGCATCTTCGTGGTGGCTCCCAACAACTACGACGTGATCGGCAACGAGAACGGGGAGTACGAGGACCTGTAACTTCTGGACCCAGACAAGGGCGGCAGATGCCGCCCTGATTTTTTCGAGAGGTGTATCCTATGATGACCGTGGAAGCTATCGCCAACAAGTCCTTTCGCCGGACGTTCCTCGGGTATGACCTGGAGGAAGTGGACGTGTTCCTGGACGAGATCATCCAGCAGATCCAGCAGATGGAGCAGGAGCGGCGGGAGTTGACCGACACCATCGACTATCTGGTGGGGGAGCTTCGTCACGCGGGCATCGTGCCTATGGACCGGGAGCTCGAATACGCGGCGGAGCCCGTGTCCCCCCACGCGGCCTTTACGGAGGACGGGAACGACGAGTAGGCAGCCCATCAATCGCATACCCATCGCCGCCAGGGAGGACATGGACCGCCTGTCCGTGGACGCCCTGGACTTCGTTTATGTGCTGGGGGACGCCTACATCGACCACCCCAGCTTCGGCGCGGCCATCATCGCCCGAGTGCTGCAGTCGAAAGGCTTTTCCATGGGCCTCATCTGTCAGCCCGATTGGCACAGCGTCGATGACTTCCGGCGTCTCGGTCGGCCCAGGCTGGGCTTTTTGGTGTCCTCCGGCAACATCGACTCCATGGTGAACCACTACACCGCGGCGAAGCGCCGCCGGTCCGAGGATGCCTACTCCGAGGGAGGCCAGGCGGGGAAGCGCCCCGACCGGGCTACCATCGTCTACGCCAACCGCTGCCGGGAGGCCTACCCAGGGGTCCCCGTGATCATCGGCGGCATCGAGGCCAGCCTCCGCCGCTTCGCCCACTACGACTACTGGGACGATCGGGTCCGACACTCCATCCTCTACGACGCGGGGGCCGATCTGCTCCTGTACGGCATGGGGGAGCGGTCCATCGTGGCCCTGGCTGAAGCCCTGGACAGGGGCACGCCTATCCGCGACGTTCGAAACATCCCCGGAAGCTGCTACCAGGCGGCGACGTTGGACGGTCTCGGGGACCACGTGGTCCTGCCCTCCTATCAGGAGGTGGCCGCGGACAAGAAGCAATACGCCCAGGCCTTCATGACCGAGGCCCGGGAGCAGGACGCCGTCCGGGGCAGGACCCTGATCCAGGCCCACGAGAAGGGGTATCTTGTCTGCAACCCGCCCTCCGCGCCTCTTACCCGGGAGGAGCTGGACGCGGTCTACGCCCTGCCCTTCACCCGCAAGCCCCATCCCATGTACAAGAAGCCCATCCCCGCTCTCAGCGAGGTGGCCTTCTCCCTGACCTCCTGCCGGGGCTGCTTCGGCGGCTGCAACTTCTGCGCCCTGACCTTCCACCAGGGCCGGGTGGTCACCTCCCGGAGCGAGGAATCGCTGGTGAAGGAGGCCGAAGCCCTGACGAAGGACCCGGCTTTCAAGGGCTATATCCACGACGTGGGCGGCCCCACGGCCAACTTCCGGCACCCCGCCTGCCCCAAGCAGACCAAAACCGGCGTGTGCCCCGACCGCCAGTGCATCGGCCACGACCCCTGCCCGGTGATGAAAGCCCACGCGGATCAGCGGGAGTACGTGCACCTTCTCCGCCGCCTCCGCCGGGTCCCCGGCGTCAAAAAGGTCTTCGTCCGCTCCGGCGTCCGGTTCGACTACGCCCTCTTCGACAAGGACGACAGCTTTCTCAGGGAGCTGGTCCAGCACCATATCTCCGGCCAGCTGAAGGTGGCCCCGGAGCACGTGTCGGAGCGGGTCCTGGCGGCCATGAACAAGCCCTCCCACCAGGTCTACGAAGCCTTCCTGGCCAAGTACGACCGCCTCAACAGGCAGTTCGGCATGAAACAGTATGTAGTGCCCTACTTCATCTCCTCCCATCCGGGCTGCACACTGGAGGATGCCGTAGAGCTATCGGAGTACCTGAAGGCCATCAACCATCGGCCCGAACAGGTCCAGGACTTCTATCCCACCCCCGGCACCGTGTCCACCTGCATGTATTATACGGGCCTGGACCCCCGGACCATGGAACCCATCCACGTGCCGAGGGGGGAGGAGAAGCGGATGCAGCGGGCCCTCATGCAGTACTGGCTCCCCCAGAACCGACAGCTGGTGGAGAAGGCCCTGCGCCTCGTTCACAGGGAGGACCTGATCGGCCGGGGCGGCCGCTGTCTCATCCCCGACAGGCAGCGGGTCAATGAGCCAAAATCCACGAAAAAAAAGGGAAAACCGGGCAAGAATGTGGTTGACAAACGGCCGCGAAGCAAGTAGAATACACTTTGGTTGATTTTGAGGGGTGCGCTATGGAACTGTCCATTCATCAGGCGGCGAAACAGCTGGGCGAGGTCTTCCCCTACGCCTGGCAGGGCCCGCTGGAGGAGCAGACCTACGGCGGCCGGACCGTTCGCTTCATCGGCGACGCCGAGTTGAAAGGCACGGTCGTGGGCGACGCCGAGGGTTTCACGGTCACCGGCGAAGCCAGGGTCACGCTGTCCTCCATCTGCGCCCGCTGCAACGAGCCCTTTGAGGAGCCCTTCACCTTCTCCTTCGAGGACCGGTTCGTCCGGGCCCATCTTCGGGAGGAGGAGGACGAGACCTACCCCTACGAGGGCGAGGTGATCGACCTTACCCAGGCCTTTATGGACGAGCTCTTTCTGCAGCTTCCCATGGTGAGCCTCTGTAAGCCCGATTGCAAGGGCCTCTGCCCCGTGTGCGGCGTCGATCTCAACCGTCATCGGTGCAATTGCGCCGAGAAAACCAGGAAAAGCGCCTTTGATGCGCTTAAAAGCATTGAGTTTTGAGGATAAGGAGGTGTAATCATGGCAGTACCAAAGAGAAAAACGTCCAAGGCACGCAGAGATTCCCGTCGTTCGGCGAACAACAATCTGACGGCCCCCACCCTGGTGGAGTGCCCCCAGTGCCACGAGCTGAAGCTCCCCCACGCGGTTTGCAAGAAGTGCGGGTACTATGATGGCGAAAAGGTCATCGACATGGATAAGAAGGACAAGAAAGAAGCCTAATACTAAACTCTGATGAAAAGGAGACAAGATTGCCGAGGGCTTTTTCGTTCTGCCAAAGGCGAACGTAGGGAGGCGATGCCGGGGAGCATCGTTGACCGGAGAGAGCCAAAGGCAGAGCGGAAAAGAACCGGCAAGATGTCTTATATGAGACAGAGTTCAGTATGTAATCCGTGATCACCACCACCTGACGCAACGAAGAAAGCTCTTAACGGAGCTTTTTTTGTTACCTTGAAAAGCAAGGGAAACTGTGCTATCCTTACGATATAATGGATAGGTGTATGCAGGGAAAACCGATCACCCGGGTGGAATCAGGTTCCCCGGCGGCCCGGGAGGGGCTGCGGCCGGGGGATCGGCTGCTGTCCGTCAACGGGGAGCCGGTCAAGGACCTGATCGACTACGAAGCCTTGAGCGTCCGGGGCCGCCTCATCGTGGAGGTGGAGCGGGACGGGGAGAAGCTCCGGTACCTGGTCCGCAAGAAGGTGGGGGAGCCGTTGGGCCTGTGCTTCGAGACCACCCTCATGGACCGGATGCAGACCTGCAAAAACCGGTGCCTGTTCTGCTTCGTGGACCAGATGCCCAAGGGCATCCGCAGCTCCCTGAACGTAAAGGACGACGACTGGCGGCTGTCCTTCATCATGGGCAACTACGTGACCTTGACCAACGTGTCGGAGGCGGAGTTTGAGCGTATCCTGAAGCGGCGGGTGAGCCCCCTGTACGTCAGCGTCCACGCCACGGACCCGGACCTCAGGGTCAAGCTCATGGCCAACCCCACGGCGGGGCGGATCATGGAGCGGCTCACCGCCCTGAAGGAGGCGGGCATCACCTTCCACACCCAGATCGTCCTTTGCCCCGGTTTGAACGATGGGGAGGCATTGGAGAAGACCCTCAGCGACCTCGCTTCCCTGTACCCCTACTGCGCCTCCATCGCGGCGGTGCCAGTGGGCCTCACCAGGTATCGGGAGGGGCTGTACCCCCTGCGGAGCTATACAGCGGCGGAGGCACGGGCCCTCATCGCCTACGGGGAGAAGAAGCAGGCGGAGTATCGGGAAGCCTGGGACGACACTTTCTTCTACTTGTCTGACGAGTGGTATCTGACGGGGTCGCTGCCTCTGCCTGATGCGGAGAGCTACGGGGACTTCCCCCAGATCGAGAACGGCGTGGGCCTCCTCAGGCTCTTCGAGCTGGACTTCCGGGAGGCTCTGGGGTCGAAGTCGCCCCTTTCTGAGCCTCGGCATGTAACGGTGGCCGGGGGCGTGGCGGCCAATCCCTTCTTCAGGGAACTGTATAAATATTTGGAATCATATAATATTTATGCAGACGCCGTCCCCGTGCCGAATCGCTTCTTCGGCGGCAACGTCCACGTGGCGGGGCTGGTGACCGCGGGAGACCTGCTCGCGGCCTTCCCGGATGTGGGCGGCGGGCCCCTGCTGATCCCCCGGAACATGCTGCGGGAGAAGGACGACGTGTTTCTGGACGGCGTCACGCTGACAGAATTGAAAGAAAAGATGGGCCGCCGGGTCGTTCCCTTCAACGGCGGTCGGGAATTCATAGAATCGGTATTTGGAGATATGCTATGAGCAAACCTTTGGTAGCCATCGTGGGGCGGCCCAACGTGGGCAAATCCACCCTTTTCAACAAGCTGATCGGCCGGCGGCTCTCCATCGTGGAGGACACGCCGGGCGTCACCCGGGACCGGATCTACGCGGACGCGGAGTGGCTGACCCACAGCTTCACCCTCATCGACACCGGCGGCATCGAGCCGGAGAGCGAGGACATCATCGCCGTCCAGATGCGGCGGCAGGCAGAGCTGGCCATCGAAACGGCGGACGTGATCGTCTTCCTGGTGGACGGCCGGGAGGGCATGACCGCCGCCGACGAGGAGGTGGCCGCCATGCTGCGAAAATCCAACAAGCCTGTGGTCNNCCCTGAACATCGCCGTGGTGGGCAAGCCCAACGTGGGCAAGAGCAGCCTGGTCAACGCCATCCTGGGCGAGGAGCGGTGCATCGTCTCCAACATCCCCGGCACGACCCGGGACGCCGTGGACACCCCCTTCACCCTGGACGGGGAAAGCTACGTGCTGGTAGACACCGCCGGCATCCGCAGGAAGCGGGCCGTGGAGGACGAGACCATCGAGCGCTACAGCGTCATCCGCTCCCTGGCCGCCGTGCGCCGGGCGGACGTGGTGCTCATCGTGGTGGANNAACACCATGAACCAGTTCAAGAAGGACATGCAGGTGGACCTGGCCTTCATGGACTACGTGCCTTTCCTGTTCATCTCGGCAAAGACCGGCCAGCGGGTCAACCGGCTCCTGGGACTGGCGAAGGAGAGCTACGCTCAGTCCGTCCGCCGGATCACCACCGGCACCCTCAACGACGTGGTGAACGAGGCCATCTCCATGACGGAGCCCCCGGCCATGTCCGGCAAGCGCCTCAAGATCTACTACGCCACGGAGGTCTCCGTCCAGCCCCCCACCTTCGTCATCTTCGTCAACGACGAAGCTTTGGTCCATTTCTCCTACAAGCGGTATATGGAGAACTACTTCCGCAAGACCTTCGGCTTCGCGGGCACGCCCATCCATATCATCTTCCGCAATCGCGGCAAGGAGGACTGAGCAATGCTGCTGAGCGTGGTGCAGATACAGACCGTAGCCATCATCCTGATCCTCAGCTACTTCATCGGCAACTTCCAGTCGGCGGTGCTGTTCTCGAAGCGCTTCCTCCACGACGACGTGAGGAATCACGGCAGCGGCAACCCTGGCGCCACCAACATGACCCGGGTCTTCGGCACCAAATGGGGCATCATCACCTTTTTGGGCGACGCTTTCAAGTGTTTCCTGGGGGTGGCCCTGGGGGCTTTTCTGGGCCAATGGTGGGGCATCGCCGTACAGAACAGCGCCCTGGACTTCGCCCTGGGCGGCTACGTCGGGGGTCTCGGCGTGGTGCTGGGCCACTGCTGGCCGGTGCTGTACCGCTTCAAGGGGGGCAAGGGCGTGGCCTGCTTCTTCGCCTTCATGTTCTTCACCTTCCCCCTGGGCGGAACCATCACCTTCGCCTTCGCCCTCGTGGTGTTCTTCCTTTGCCATAAGATATCCCTGGTATCCATGACCAGCTCCGCTCTCTTCACCATCCTCTGTCTCGTGAACCACGGCCAGCGGCCCTGGCTGTGGCTCTTCGCCTTCGCCTGCACCCTGGTCATCATCATCCGCCATCGGACCAACATCAAGCGTCTCATCGAAGGCACCGAGGGCACCATCAACTATTGATTGCCTGACGGTTAACTAAACGCATTAGTATTTTGCAATAGCACGGGAGTTCTTTATGGATATTGAAAGCGCAAAGACTCTTTCATATGAAACGATACGAAAGCAATTCAAATCCTATTTACAAGCAAAGGAATTGGGCCGTAACACGGTAGGAACGATTTCAGGTGATGCTTTCTACCTGTGGAACAATGGCAGCAAGGAGCTGTTTTGGGAAACGATAGGTGCCGACGATTTTGAGACAGCAGCGCGTCAGGCGTTGACAAACGTGTTATCAAATAACACAAGCGGCGACGTTGATAAACTCATAAATGGGTACATTTCCAATTTACGGCGATTTCGGGCTTTCATTCTGGATAGAGAGGAAGTTGATTATGAAAAGGATGATATATCTGCACTAAAAGAGTTTCTGCTAGATATAGATTGTTTGAATCCGCTTTCTGAGTGGACAAGAAAGTTTAATCTATTCGATGTTCTCAAAATATCTCGTGTGGAGATAAGACACAGCAATATGCTTGCATGGTTGCTAAACCCAAACGAGAATCATGGTTTAGGGGATAGCGTCATTAGAGGATTCATTCAATTCATTGTAACATCGTTCTCGGATGATGACGATGTATTCGATTATCTCCTTATGGATTGTCACGATTTTGTTATTCAAAGGGAATGGCATAATATTGATGTAATCGCGGTTGCGAATAGTGAAAAGTATATTCTTTGTATTGAGAATAAGATCGGTTCACAAGAGCATGATAATCAGTTAAAGCGATATGAAAAGATCGTAGAAGACATATATCCCGCATACCGAAAAATGTACATATATCTTTCGCCGGAGGGGAGTGAATCAAGCGACCCGGATGTGTGGTATTCGATGAGCTATTCTGATGTTTTGACTATTGTGGAAAATGCTCGCCTAAAAACCCAGCTATTGCCAGAGGCAGAATTGTTGGTGGACAACTATATTGACACAATTAGGAGGGATATCGTGGGGGATGAAAGACTGTCTCGCATTTGTGCCGAGATTTACGCAAAGCATCAAAGAGCTTTAGACCTGATTTTCGAGAACCGGCCGGATAGGTCGTCACAGCTTGCAGATAGTCTACAAGCATGGGCGATGATGATGGCAGATAAAGGTGAACTAGAATACGTTGCCGAAAAAAGCACGAAGACATACACTCGGTTTAAAACAAAAATCATGTCAGAGATTCTTCCTGATGCGGATAGTGCAAAAAGTGGATGGGGGACCAGCAATTATTATTTCTACGAAATTAGAAATANNAATATGTGAACGTATCAACAAGTTTTTCCCTTCTCGCTTGCAAAGAGATAATTGGCAATGGCGCACCCATTTTTCATCAAAGCATGCAAAGATTGAAGGCGAATTATCGGAAGACAGAGTGTTTGAGCAGCTGAACAAACGATTTGAAGAAGTCAAGGCATTTGAGCAAAAGCTGTTGGAGCGGTTTGCATCTGAACAGTAACGATTATTACTTGGAGAGAATCATGCCCATCATCATCAAACCCATGGAGACCGACGAGGAGGTCAAAGGCAAGGCCTTTGTCCACTGGAAGTGCTGGCAGGAGACCTACTCCGGCATGGTGGATCAGGCCTATCTCGATGCCCTGACGTTGGAAAAGATGGAGGAGCGGGCCTTTTTGTGCCGGAACGACCCCGTCCTGGTGGCCAGGGACGGGGACCGGGTGGTGGGCTTCGTGGGCTATGGCGACGGGGGCCGGGACGTTCCCGGCGCGGGGGAGATCTACACCCTCTATGTACTGCCCGCATACCAGGGCCGGGGCCTGGGCCAGCGGTTGCTGGAGGCGGGGCTCAAACAGCTGGCGTCCTATTCGAAGATATGCCTGTGGGCCCTGCGGGACAACGCCCGGGCCATCCACTTCTACGAGAAGCATGGGTTTCGCCGGGACGGGGCGGAGAAGCTGGTCCCCCGCATGGAGGCCGCCGGTATTCGGATGGTCAAAGAAAACTGAACTACGCCTTTTCTCCCTGCTGCCGCATGCGCAGCAGGGCCTTTTTCTCTATCCGTGATATCTGCACCTGGGAGAGGCCCAGCCGCCGGCCCACCTCGATCTGGGTCCGGTCCTGAAAGTAGCGCAAAAAGAGGACCTGCCGCTCTCGCTCCGTCAGGACGGTGAACAGCTCCCTAAGCTGCACCCGCCGCAGGGCCTCCTTCTCCGTGTCTGTGTCCGCGCTGCCCAGGAAAGACTGCAGATCGCCACCGTCCTCGTCCGTGGGGGCGTCCAGGGACAGGGCCCCCGCCCGGGAGGCCAGGGCCGCCGTCACGTCCTCCACGGGGACCTGCAGCTGCCTACTTAGCTCCTCCACAGTCAGGTCCCCCTGCTCCCGGCGGATGCGCTCGATCTTCAGCGCCAGGGATTTCGCCTCCCGGGAGAACTTCACCATGCCGTCATCCCGCAAAAACCGGCGGATCTCCCCGGCGATGAGTGGCACGGCGTAGGTGGAGAAGCATAGCCCTCGATCGGGATCGAACCGCCGCAGGGCCTGCAAAAGGCCGATGCTTCCCAGCTGCAGCATGTCCTCCTGGGAAAGGCCGCAGTTCTGGTAACGGCGGNNTGTTTTCCCTCAGCAGGGCTTCCTCCGCCTGCCGGTCCCCCGCCTGGATCCGCCGAACGCCTTCGAGGAAGCCCTCAGTCCCCACGCTCGGCGCCCAGCTCCTTCTCCATGGTGACGGCAGTCCCCTCTCCGGGGGCCGACTCGATCTCTACAGAATCCATGAACGCCTCCATCACCGCGAAGCCCATACCGGACCGCTCCAGTTCCGGCTTGCTGGTGTAGAAGGGCCGCCGGGCCAGCTCGATATCAGCGATGCCGCAGCCTGTGTCCTTCACCACGATCTTCAGCTTCCTGCCCTTCGCCTCGCAGCGCAGGGCGATCATGGCCGAGCGATCGCTGCCGTAGGCGTGGATGATGGCGTTGGTCACCGCTTCGGACACCGCCGTCCTCAGGTCGCTGAGCTCGTCGATGGTGGGGTCCAGGAGCGACGCGAAGGCGGCGGCCGCCGCCCGGGCGAAGCCCTCGTTCACGGAGAGGGAGGGAAAGGTCAGTTCCATCCAGTTATCCATAGGCGCCTCCTTATACTCTGTCCACAATGGCGTAGACCCCCGACATGCGGAAGATCTTGTCGATGGCCCCCGACATGCCCGTCACGGTCAGATGGCCGCCCCGCATACTGAGGATGCGGTATCGGCCCAGGATCACCCCGAGGCCTGCGCTGTCCATGAAGCTGACTCCGGTGAGATCCAGCGTCAGGTCCCGGACCGTGATGTCCTTCAGCAAAGTGTCCAGCATGTTCCTGGTCTGTTCCGCACTGTGGTGGTCCAGCTCCCCGCTGAGCTTCACATGGAGCCGGGGGCCGCGCTTGCTTGCGTTTATTTCCATGGCGATCTCCTTTTCATTGGGTGTCCAAAACAAATACGGCGGGGCCTTCGCCGCGTCCTGCCTCGAAAAAGGACGAGCTTTCGATCATCGGGTCTACCTTTCGGGCATACCTTGGACCATGAGAAAAGGACTGGTCATGAGGGCTGTCTGCGCCCTGTTCATATTACTGTTCCTCCTGTACGCCGCTCCCCGGGTGGGGGAGGGGCGGGGGGAGAGCTTCTACGTGAGGAACCGCCAGCTGGCGGAACCGGAGTACGTGGGGACCATCACCCTCTACCATATCGTCACCCGCAAGACCTACCAGGGCAGCGTCACCGCCTTTCTGCAGGACCGGGCGGAAGCCTTCAACGGACGGCACTTCGGCGTCCGCGTCACGGTGGAGGGCATGGGAGAGGCTGACTTCCGGGAGCGGCTCAGCTACGGCCGCCGGGCTGACATGTACTCCTTCTTCTCCGGCGCCCTCTACGAGGAGCTGCTGCAACCTGCGGAGTATGACTCGGGGACGGAGCTTCGACCGGGCCTCGCTGTTACCCCCTACGCCGCCCCCTGGTGCTTCTCCGGATACGTGAAGGTGAACGTGGGGGAGACCGAGCCTGTGGCTGCCCTGGCTAACGGCGCGGAGGGTCCGGTGGTGGACCTGCGCACCTGGGGGGACGCCCAGCGCAATGGAGAGACGGGGGAGGCCGCCTGGGCCGGGCCCTTCACTGACCAGGTCTGTTACCTGGGCTTGGAGCGGACCACGGACCCCCAGAAGGCCAAGTGGTGCCTGCTGTTCTATGAGTATCTGCTCTCCGAGGCCACCCAGAAGATGCTGCCTTCCCTGGGGGCCTTCTCCGTCCGCACCGATGTGCCCTGCCCCTACGGCAACGGCCTGCTGGTGGATCTTGACCGAGCCTATAAGGAGCTCCAGGCCCCCGACCCCTTCCTGTATCACACGCACAAAACCAAGCTGGAGGAGGAGGCCGCGGCGGCCCTTCGAGGGGATCAGGCGGCAAAAAACAGCTTTTTTCAGCGCCTTGCCATTGTAATTGGGACCTGAACTTGTTATACTGATACCATGGTATATTATAGAGAAAGTGTAGCCCGGGCTCTGTTGGACCTGGGCGCTCAACCGAACGTGGCCCTATGTGACCTGGTCAGCTTCCGGGTGGGCGGGCCCGCTTCCTTCGTGTTGCGGCCGGAGGATGAGGCGTCTCTGTGCCGCGCCTTGACCCTCTGCCGGGAGGAGCGTATCCCCGTGATCCTCCTGGGCAACGGCACCAACGTGCTGCCTTCGGACGACGGTTTTGAGGGCCTCGTCCTGCAGCTCAGCGGCGACGATGCCGCCCCCGTTTTCGAGGGGGACCGGGTCACTGTAGGCGCGGGCTACTCCCTGACGGCTCTCGCCAAGGAGAGCGTCCAGCGGGGGCTCATGGGCCTTGAACGGCTCTGCGGTATCCCCGGCACCGTGGGCGGGGCCGTGGCCATGAACGCCGGGGCCTACGGTGGGGAGATCAAGAACGTCCTTCGTCGGGTCCACCTCTGGCGGGACGGGGCCTTCGCCTGGGAGGACGCCCGTCTCGACGACATGGGCTACCGCAAGAGCCCCTACGCCTGGCCTGAGACCATCGTCACCGCAGTGGAGCTGCAGCTCCTGCCTGACGACGGCACGGCGGCCGCCACCATGGCCGACTGTATGAAAAAGCGCCGGGAGAAACAGCCTCTGTCCCTGCCCTCTGCGGGCAGCACCTTCAAGCGGCCCGAGGGCCACTTCGCCGGCGCTCTCATCCAGGGCTGCGGCCTCAAGGGATATTCCGTCGGCGGGGCCCAGGTGTCCGAGCTCCACGCCGGGTTCGTCGTGAACCGGGGCGGAGCCACAGCGACGGATATCGAGACCCTGATGCATCACGTGCAGGACGTGGTATATAGAGAAACAGGCGTTGCCCTGGAACCGGAAGTGAAACGACTGGAGGAGCTTTCATGTATCTTTTGATCGTCACGGGCATGAGCGGCGCGGGCAAGAGCACCGCTTTGAAGGCGCTGGAAGGGTTGGGCTACTACTGCGTGGACAACCTGCCGTCCCCCATGCTGCCCGCTTTCGTGGACATGTGCGCCAAGGCCGCGCCCCCCATCGAACGGGCGGCGGTGGCCGTGGACAGCCGGGAGAGCCTCCTGTCCGCCAAGCCCGAGGATGCCCTGGGCGTGCTCATGAGCCTCTCCTGCCGGTACGAGATCCTGTTCCTCGACGCCCGGGACGAGGTGCTCATGGAGCGCTACAATGAAGCCCGGCGGCGGCATCCCCTGGGCGAGGGCGGCGACGCTGGGTCCGGCGTGCGCCTTGAACGGGCGTATCTCGGGAACATGCTGGCCCACGCGGACTACGTCATCGACACCTCCGACATAGCCGCCCGGAACTTCCCCAAGATGATGAAAAAGGTGCTGCCGGAGATCAGCAGCCCCCACATGAGTCTGGTCATCTGCAGCTTCGGCTACAAGCGGGGCGTGCCCGTGGACGCGGACATCGTGCTGGACATGCGCTTTACGGAGAACCCCTACTATGTGCCGGAGCTGCGCAAACTCTCTGGCCTCGACCAGCCGGTCATCAACTTTTTGAAGGACAAGCCCCTCATGGACGAGGTGCTGAACTGGGCCGTGAAGCTGGTGAAGGATACCATGCCCTGCTTCGAGCTGCAGGGCAAGAACCTGCTCAGACTGTGCTTCGGCTGCACCGGCGGCCGTCACCGCTCCGTCTACGCGGCGGAGACCGTGGCCCAGCGGCTCCGGGCGGACGGCATCCCCGTGCGGGTATACCATCGAGATCTGGTGGTGGAGGCGGCGGATATCGAGAGCCGCATGATGCATTAAATGAGCTTTGCTTCGGACATCAAGGATGAGGTGGTCCGCATTCGGGTGCGGGATCAGGCCGTGAAGCTCGCTGAGCTTTCCGGCCTCACCTTCGCCTGCGGAAATCTCAAGCTGGGTCGCCGCAAAGCCGTCAGCTACCGGACGGAGAACCCGGAGGTGGGACGACATATCGCCGCCCTGGGCACGGCTCTCTACGGTCTGGACGTGGAGATGGAGGAGCGGGTGCGGGAGCATCGGAAGGCCCCCCTCTATGTGGTGAACATGAGCGGCCAACGGGCCGCCGAGATGCTGACGGACACCGGCGTCATGGTCACGGATGAGGAGGGCATCCACCTGCTGTCCCGGCTGCCGGAGGGGCTGGTCCGGGAGGACGAGGCCCGGCGGGCCTTCGTGCGGGGCTGCTTCCTGGGCGCGGGCAGCTGCTCCGATCCCCAGGGGGAATACAGCGTGGAGCTCCTTTGCCGGGCGGAGAGCTTTGCGGCGGGCCTCGCTGCGCTGCTGAATGAATATGGATTGACGGCCAGATACGCCCTACGCCGGAACCGGTACGTGGTGTATTTGAAGGAGGGGGACAGCGTCACGGGCTTTCTGGCCCTCATCGGTTCCAATATCGCGGCGCTGGACCTTGAAAACGTCCGGGCGGAGAAGGAGACGAGGAACTACGTTAACCGGACCACCAACTGCGAGTACGCCAACCTGGACAAGCTGGTGGCCGCCTCCGTGAAACAGCAGCAGGCGGTGAACACCATCCTCCGCCACGGTCACTTCCAGCGGCTCCCCAAGGCCCTGAAGGAGGCGGCGGAGCTGCGGCTCAACTACCCGGACGCCAGCCTGCAGGAGCTGGCTGACATGGCGGACATCAAAAAATCGGGCATGAACCACCGGCTCACCCGGCTGATCGAATATGCCCAGGACCTGGAGAACGGTTTGGTATGAACGAAGCGTACAGCGCCTTTGCCGCGGGCTACGACCGCATGATGGAAGACGTGGACTATGACGGCTGGGCCAGATATATAGATGGGTTTTTGAAGGAGGCGGGGGCGAAGACCGTCCTTGAATGTGCCTGCGGCACCGGGAGCCTGACGGTACGCCTGGGGAGGATGGGCTACGGGATCACCGGCTCCGACCTCTCCGAGGACATGCTGATGATCGCCCGGCAAAAGGCCCTCGACGCCGGGCTCCGGTTTTTGCCCTTCGTCTGCCAGGACATGCGCCGGATCTCCCTCCACAAGCCTGTGGACGCGGTGGTGTGCGCCTGCGACGGCGTGAACTACCTGCTGGACGGGCCGGAGGACTTTTTCCGGGCGGCGTGTGCTGCCCTGAGACCCGGGGGGCTGCTCCTCTTCGACGTTTCCTCCACCTACAAGCTGTCCGCCATTTTGGCGAACAACACCTTCGCCGCCACGGGCGACGACTGGGCCTACATCTGGGAGAACACCTACCATCCCCGCGCGGATCGGGTGGACATGCTGCTAACCGGCTTTTTGAAGCAAGGGACCGGCTATGCCCGCTTCGAGGAGCATCACAGCCAGCGGGCGTATGCACAGGAGGAATTGACAGCAGCCCTCCAAAGCTGCGGCTTTGGGGAGATCGAGGTGTATGAGGCCTTCACCCGCGAAGCCCCCTCGGCCACGGCGGAACGGCTCCAATTCACGGCACGAAAGGAATGAACATGAACGATCAGATCCTGCAGGGACTTTTGAAACACAAGACCATCCGCTTCGCCGTCATCACCGGGAAGGACCTGGTGGCGGAGGCCCAGCGCATCCATACGTTGAGCCGGACGGCCACCGCCGCTCTCGGCCGGGAGCTCCTCATGGTGGCCATGATGGCCAGCCAGCTGAAGAACGACACCGACTCCGTCTCCGCCATCCTCTCCGGCGGCGGCCCGGGAGGGAACCTGATCGCCGTGGGCCGCAAGGGCCCCTTCGTCAAGGGCTGCGCCGGGGACCCCGGCTTCGAGCTGCCCCCCAGGGAGAACGGCAAGCTGGACGTGGGTGGCTACGTGGGCAACAGCGGCAAGCTCACCGTGGTCCGGGACCTGAGTCTGAAGGAGCCCTACGTGGGCATGTGCCATCTCGTCTCCGGCGAGGTGGCGGAGGACTTCGCGGAGTATTTCACCGCCTCAGAGCAGCAGCCCAGCCTGGTGTATCTGGGCGTCCGGCTGGAGCCCCTGTCCGGCACGGTCCTGGGGGCGGGCGGCCTCCTCGTCCAGCCCCTCCCTGACTGCCCCGAGGAGAATATCGATTACGTCATGGCCAAAACGCAAGCCATTCCTCGTATGACGGAGCGGCTCAGCGAGGGCGAAGGGCTCAAAGACATCGTTCTCTCCCTGTTTCCTGAGGGGGACGTATCCTTCACGGAGGAGATGGCCCCCGCCTACCGGTGCGACTGCAGCCGGGAGCGTATGGAGCGGGCGCTGCTGAGCCTGGGGCGGGAGGAGCTAACGAAGATCATCGAGGAGGACGGCCAGGCGGAGCTCAGCTGCCACTTCTGCAACAGCAAATACGCCTTCACCAAAGCGGAGCTTTTGGCCCTGCTCCGGGAAGGAGCCTCGGCGTGAAGCAGGACAAGGACAACATCCTCTCCTTCGACCAGGGGGCGGGCTTCTATCTCAAGACAGGCCGCCGCCAGGCGGAGGCGGGGAACCTGGTCCGGGCCCTGTCCCACCTCAGAACGGCCCACGAGAAGGACCCGGACAATGCGGAGATCACCATCGCCCTCGCCGAGGTCCTTAACCGCATGCAGCGGTTCGACGAGAGCATCACCGTCCTCATGGGTCTTGGGCGTCTCGAGGCCCTGCCGTCGGACGGCCTCTTCGGCATGGCCAGCAACTTCATCGCCATCGAGGAGTTCGGTCCCGCCCGCATGTGCCTTGAATACTATCTCCACGCGGACCCCGACGGGACCTACGCGACCGACGCCGCGGACTATCTGGACCTCATGGACGACACCCCGGAGATGAACTGGCAGCTGGGCCTCGACGAGGGGGAGGATATGGAGCTCATCGCCCATATCCACTACGCCAAGACCCTCCACGTGTCCGGCCGGGATCGGGAGGCCCTGCGGCACCTTGAGGACCTGGAGGAGAAGTACCCCACGTCCCTGTGGCTCCAGATGGAGATCGCCCTGTCGGAATACTGCCTGGAAGAGTACGAAGCCTGCGAGCAGCGGCTCTTCAATATCCTGAAGGAGGATCGGGGCTACATCCGCGCCAAGTGCCTCCTGGCTCTCCTCCGCCGGGGAGAGGGGAAGAAGCGGGAGGCTCAGGAGATGCTTCGCTCCATCCCCATCCCCGAGGACGGCACCACGGAGGAGCTGGGGAACCTGAACGTCATGCTCCTGGAGGTGGAGGACTATACGCGGGCGGAGGTCTGCGGCGAGGCCCTCCTGAAGCTGATCCCTTACGATCCCATGACCCTCCACGAGCTGGGGTATACGAAGTATATGCTGGGCAAGGCCCAGGAGGCGGCGGAGCTCTATCGCCGCATCGTGGAGATGGACCCCCACGACACCGTGGCCGCCTGGTACCTTTCCGCGGCTCAGGCGGAGCCGGACCACAAACGGGGCGGCAAGGGCTGGACCGTCCAGTACGACGTGCCCTACCGGGTGGCCGTGGAGCGGCTGCGGCGGATGGGCGACACCTTCGCCAGGGGTCCGGAGCATCTCAAACAGCGCTGGGCTGAGGACGGCTCCTTCCGGGATCTGGTGGCCTGGGCCCTGTTCTCGCCCCTGGCCCCGGACAAGCACGGCATCCTCACCATCCTGGCCGTGGCCGGCGACAGGCGGGCGGAGGGGCTGCTGCGGGAGTTCCTGCTCCGGTCCGACCAGTCCGACGAGAGCAAGCAGATCGCCTTCGGCGCCCTCCACACCTATGACGGGGCGGAGCCTCACGCCATGTTCTACAACGGCCTCTGGCAGTTCGGCGAGGTCATCCACGCCACGCTGCCGGCGGACCTCCCAAAGGCCTATCTAAAGGTGTTTCAGCGCCTCGCCCGCTGCGCGGAGGACATCCCCTGCCCGGAGAAGACGGCGGAGCTGGCCCAGCGGGCCTTCTACTTCTTCGTCCTGGCCCAGAAGGGCCGCTATCGGCGCATCTCGCCCACCCAGGAAGACGCCTTTGTGGCCGCCTTCGTCTGCATGGCCATCCACTTCCAGGAGCAGGACATCCGGGAGGAGGACCTTTGCGAGGCCTACGACATCACCGCCCGGCGGCTGAACAACGCTTTGAAGATCATCTTTTCTACGCTGGAGGAGGGGAGCCGGGAATGAAGTTCATCGCCACCACCAAGCTGGGATTGGAGTCCGTCACCGCCTTCCAGCTGAAAAAGCTGGACCTGAATAACGTCCAGAACGCCGATGCGAATGTAAGCTTTTCGGGTTCTTTCGAAGACATGGCCCGAGCCTTGCTGTACCTTCGAACGGCGGAACGCCTCCTTTTGAAGGTGGGCTCCTTTGAGGCAACCACCTTCGAGGCCCTCTTCGAGGGGGTCAAGGCCATGGACTGGAAGCCCTATCTGACGCCTCACAGCCGCATCCACGTGAACGGCAAGAGCGCCAAGAGCACCCTGTTCTCCGTGTCCGACTGCCAGAGCATAACGAAGAAGGCCATCGTGGAGAGCCTGAAGGCCGCCTACGCTACCTCCCGCATCCCCGAGGACGGGGCGGAGGTCATCGTGGAGGTGGGCCTCCTCAGGGACAAGGTGACGGTTACGCTCGACTGCTGCGGGGCGGGCCTGTCCCGCCGGGGATATCGGACCTACAACGTGGCCGCCCCCTTGAGCGAGACCCTGGGGGCGGGGCTGATCCTGCTTTCCCGCTACTGGCCGGACACGCCCTTCATCGACCCCATGTGCGGCAGCGGCACCATGCCCATCGAGGCCGCCATGATCGGCAACAACAAGGCCCCCTCCCTGAACCGGCGCTTCGCCGCGGAGGACTGGCCCTTCCTGGACAGCCGCGTCTTCACCGAGGCCCGGATCCGGGCCAGGGACGAGGAGCGCCACGACGAGCTGCCCATCTTCGGATCTGACGTCGACGAGCGGTCCATCGCTGTAGCGAAGCGCCACGCGGAGAAAGCGGGGGTGAAGGTCCATTGGGAGGTCCGCCCGGTCCAGAAGCTGAAAATGCCCTACGAGAAGGGGCTCCTCCTGTGCAACCCGCCCTATGGGGAGCGGATGCTCACCGGCAGCGAGGCGGCGGACCTCTACCGGGACATGCGCCGGGTCTTCGATGGCCTCCCCGGCTGGAACGTCGGGATCATCTCGGGCATGGATAACTTCGAGAAGGTCTACGGCAAGCGGGCGGACAAGAGACGAAAGCTGAGCAACGGGGGGCTGCCGTGCACGTTTTATCAGTATTATCCGGAGCGGGTGAGGGAGAAGTGATGGAGGAGGAACAGCCGAAAAAGTGGAAGCCCCAGGGCGGTCTTTTCCTGGCACTGGCGGTCTATCTTGGGTTTACCGCTATGGACATTCTGGGCACGCAGTTCCTTCGGGATGCGACAGCCATACTGCTGGTCGACAGTTTGGTGCGCGTCGTTTTCGGCGTACTGTCCGTTTGGCTGCTGGTAAAGTATTTTGACAAGGGCAGCTGGCGCAGCGTCATCCATGGGAAGAACCTGGGCGCAGCCCTATTGGCGGGCGGCGGAATGATACTTCTCATTCTGATGGAGACCATATTTTTATTCACCAAAACCCCGGTTTCCTATTGGCAGGAGTTGAGGTCCGTCCCGTGGCATCTGCTGTTTGCGGAGCTCATTTGCCAGCAGGTGACTACAGGCTTCTTTGAGGAAGCCTCCGATCGGGCGCTCCTGATGGAGGGGTATTATCAGCACGGGGAACGGACGGGAAAACGGCGGCTGGCGTATGGTCTGTTAAGCGCTGTCGTGTTCGGCGCGATGCATCTGCTGGCTGGCTTTACGACAGCGGCATTTGCCGCGCTGTTCGGATTTGCCATGGCGGCGATATACCTGCATTCCCACAACATCCTCGTACCCATGCTGCTTCATTTTTTGCAGGACCTGGTGGCGCATACAATGGGGTATGAAACAGAGCTCGCTATGATGCAGATGCCTCTCTTTTGGACAGCTTATGCCTTGATGGTCGTGTGGGCGGTGGCGTTCCTGCTGCTTCCCGCCAAAAGCCTCCCCCAAAGGTTGGGGGAGGTGGCCGCGCAGCGGCCGGAAGGGGAGTGAGGTTATATAGCGTGATAAGGTGGCGCAGAGAGAGGGATTCGCTCTCGCCTGTGGGCTTCGAATCTCTCTCCATTCCGTGATATAAAAATGTGTACCCCAGTTGAGGCGCAAAGGGGCGCAGAGAGAGGGATTCTTCTCGGCTGCGGCCTCGGGCAGGGCGGGGGCAAAGGCCGCACTGTGGCCTTTGCTTACACCCGCCCTTCGAATCCCCTCTCTGCTTTTGCCAACAAAAAAGGCACCCATGAAGGGTGCCTATTTTGTTGGCGCAGAGAGAGGGATTCGAACCCTCGATACTATTCCTAGTATACACGATTTCCAGTCGTGCGCCTTAGACCAGCTCAGCCATCTCTGCACGGGGTCAAGGTCCGTTGGGTATAATACACTATTTCATTTTAGAATGCAAGAGTTTTTTTCAGTCGTTTTGCTCACGGGGCGTTTCCCTTCTCCTGGCCACCTCCATCATCTCCGGGAACCGGGAGATGATATAGGAATAGCTCTTGCGGCCATGGGGCACCAGGCATTGAGAGCAGTCCTTGATACCCTTGTCCGTGTAGCGGAAGTTGCCGCCGCACCTGTCCCCCAGCCCGAACAGGGGGCAGTAGCAGAACAGGCAGTTGAAGTCCTCCGGGCGGTCCGTCTTGTGGCAGGGGAAGAATTCGCATTCCTTGTGCTGGAAGAAGGAATAGTGACACTCCTCGGGCTTCTTGTAAAAGGCTTCGCTGTGGGCCATGGGTCCGTCCTCCTTGCTTTGCTGCTTTTAGTGTATCCCCGTCGGGAGATCCCGTCAAGGTCATTCCTGTGGGTTCTTGAACCCCTCGCCGAAGACCTCGTCGTTGGGAGAGATCATGATGAGAGCTTTCTCGTCGATGGAGTAGACCACCTTCTTCACCCGATAGCCCTCGGAGTTGGAACAGGCGCACAGGAGCATCATGTGCTCGTTCCCCGAATAGGCGCCGATGACCTTCATCATGGTGACGCCCCGGTTGATCTGCTTGCCGATGGCGTCCGCCACCTCTTGGCCCTTGTCGGTGATGATGGTGATCCGCTTTCCAGAGCTGGTACCATAGAGGATCTTGTCGATCATCACCGTGCAGGCCGCCGTCATGATGATGCCCTGCAGCACCGCGTCCACCCGGCGGAAAACGAACCCGCCGGCCAGGATGATGATCCCGTCGATGACCATGGTGATGGAGCCCACGGACAGGTGGGAGAACTTCTTGCGGATGGCCAT
>LXOW01093831.1_pt1 | contig 25967 bp, 24 predicted proteins | sample 1368591 | NCBI WGS metagenome assembly LXOW01 (sample SAMN04884650, study PRJNA319009) | bovine gut metagenome | isolation source: Cow rumen | host: Bos taurus | place: Italy: Legnaro (PD) | collected 2014-07-09
GCACTTGGTGTGCGACCTGACCATTGCCTCGGAGAATGCCATCTTCGGACAGACGGGTCCTAAGGTGGGCTCGTTTGATGCGGGTTTCGGCTCTTCATACCTGGCTCGTATCGTAGGTCAGAAGAAAGCCCGCGAGATATGGTTCCTCTGCCGTCAGTATTCTGCCAAGGAAGCCGAAGAGATGGGGATGGTGAACAAGGTGGTGCCCCTGGACCAGCTGGAAGATGAGTGTGTTGCATGGGCTGAGGAGATGATGCTGCGCTCGCCCATTGCCCTGCGTATGATTAAGGCTGGCCTCAATGCCGAACTTGACGGACAGGCTGGCATACAACAGTTGGCTGGCGATGCCACTATGCTTTATTATTTCCTAGACGAGGCACAGGAGGGTGGACATGCTTTCCTCGAGAAGCGTAAACCCGATTTTGACAAGTATCCTAAGATACCATGAAGATAGCCATTGAGGAGCGCACGCTCCATTTCAAACAACCTGCCGGCACGAGCCGTGGGGTATATACCACGCGTAGAATCTGGCTGGTAACGGTGACAGACGGCGATGTAGTCGGAGTAGGGGAGTGTGCCCCACTGCCACAACTGAGCTGTGACGATATCCCCAATTATGCTGAGGTGTTAGCCCGTTTTTGCAGGGAAGTAGAGAAAACCGGTGAGATTCCTTATGAGGCNNAGGCATTCCCATCAACGGACTGGTGTGGATGGGAACGTTTGACGAGATGCAACAGCGTATCGAGGAGAAACTGAAACAGGGTTTCCGTTGTGTGAAGCTGAAAATCGGAGCCATTGACTTTGACTCTGAGTTGGAACTGATTAAAAATATACGCAGCCGGTTTAGTCGTCTTGACGTAGAACTGCGTGTAGATGCCAATGGTGCCTTCCCGTTTGAGGAGGCGCTGTATAAACTGGAACTGTTGTCGCAGTATGCGTTACACTCCATCGAGCAACCCATCAAGGCTGGCCAGTGGGGCAACATGGCAGAACTGTGTCGTGAGTCTCCTCTGCCCATTGCCTTGGACGAGGAACTGATAGGTGTGAATGACCCAGACCAGAAACGACAGATGCTGAACATCATTAAGCCGCAGTACATTATCCTCAAACCGTCGCTACATGGTGGTATGATGGGTGTCAGGGAGTGGGTGGACATTGCCCGCGATATGGGCATTGGTTCCTGGATAACTTCAGCATTAGAGAGTAATATCGGACTGAACGCCATCGCCCAGTTGTGTAGCGATATCTATGGTAATCATATCAAGATGCCCCAGGGACTGGGCACAGGCAAGCTCTTTACAGACAATATCCCGATGCCGTTGGAGATAAGGGGAGATCAGCTGTGGAGAGTGAAGAGTGAAAAATGAAGAATTTTCTGGAAGAGTGGAACAACGACTCGCCCTATGTTGAGGTGAAGACCAGCGGAAGTACTGGCGAACCTAAACGGATGAGGGTGGAGAAGCGCAGGATGATGAATTCGGCGCGCATCACTTGTGACTTCCTGGGATTGAAGCATGGAGATACTGCTTTGCTGTGTCTGTCAACAGATTATATAGCAGGCAAGATGATGGTGGTGCGGGCATTGGAGCGAGGTATGAAGCTGGTCACCATAGAACCCAACGGCTGTCCTGAGTGGGAGGGAATGGTCGATTTGGCTGCAATGGTACCACTACAGGTGTGGAATCTGTTGCACCAGCATCCATCCCGACTGATGCAAATCCGTCATCTGCTTATCGGAGGGGGTGCCATTGACGAGCGTTTGGAAGAAGCCTTAAAGGACTTTCCAAATGCTATCTGGAGTACCTATGGTATGACGGAAACCCTCTCACATATTGCCTTACGACGACTCAATGGTCCTACGGCCAGCAGTTGGTACACTCCTTTTGAGGGTGTGACGCTATCGCAAACGGAAGAGGGTTGCCTGGTGATTGAGGCACCTGCTGTACATGATGGGAAGTTGGTGACCAACGATATTGCCGAACTGTCAACGGTCAACTCTCAACTGTCAACTCAACAATTCCGCATCTTGGGGCGCAAGGATAATGTCATCTGCTCAGGAGGAGTCAAGATACAGATGGAGGAGGTAGAGCGCATGCTGCGACCTCATCTCTCTATACCTTATATAATTACGCGTGCGAAAGACGAGCGATTGGGAGAAACGGTGGTCTTGCTGATGGAGGGTGGAAATCCCGATGAGGCAAAGACGGTGTGCCAGAGAGTCTTGCCTAAATACTGGCAACCGCATCGTTTTCTGTCGGTTGACCATCTGCCTTTGACGGAAACCGGCAAGCCAGCCCGTGCAGAGGCTGAGCGCTTAGCGCAGAAAAATGGGGATCATCCTCACGGATAACCCCCACCAATTGGTTATTAGTAATTTAAATAGGTAGTAGTTTTGCTAATATTCTTGATAGAAGTCCAATGCTTCTTTGATTTCCTCTTCCGTGGCTGTCTGGTTGATACGGATATCGCCGATACCTCCCAATAGGGTGAAGTTGATGTCTGTCCCCACGTTCTTCTTGTCGTGGTGCATCAGTTCTATCAGTTTGGGATAGTCATCGCACGTGATGGGCATCTTTCCGTAGTTCTCCTTGATGAGGCCGACGGTCTGGCGCATCTTGTCTTGAGGAAATCCTGTCTTCACGCAGCAGAGGTAGAGTTCGACAACCAGTCCGTAGGCTACTGCATAGCCGTGTAGGATAGGCTTGCGCTCCAAGGCCAGTGATTCAAAAGCATGTCCTACGGTATGTCCCATGTTGAGCGCCTTGCGGATGCCATGTTCCGTGGGGTCTTCTATGACGATGCGCTGCTTGACGGCTACACTCTTTTCTACCAAATCCCCCAGTTTGTCTAAGTCGTTCAAGTCTAGGTTTAGCAGTTCTGCCCACGTCTGTTCATTGCTAATCAGTCCGTGTTTCAGCATCTCTGCATAGCCGGAGAGCAGGTTCTCAGTATCCATGGTACGAAGGAATGTCGTATCAAGAATGACGCAGTTGGCATTGTTGAATACGCCTATCTCGTTTTTCAGCCCTCCGAAGTTGATGCCCGTCTTTCCACCGACAGAGGCATCGACCATCGACAAGAGCGTAGTGGGAATGTTAATGTAGGCTAGTCCACGCTTGAAGGTTGAGGCTGCAAAGCCACCCAAATCGGTTACCATGCCTCCTCCCAGATTAATAAGGAGAGAATGGCGGGTACCTCCCATGCGCTGCAATTCAGCCCATACATGGCTCAGCGTGTCAAGTGTCTTATGGGTGTCTGTGGCTCCAATGACGATGCACTGGGCCTCCTGCATGCAGCCAAAACCTGCAATCAAAGGCAAACAGAGCTGCTCGGTGGTCTCGTCAACCAGTACAAACAACTTGTCGTGCTTACACTCCGCAATGGCTTCCGATAGTGCCTTTTGCAGGTCTTTTGATATGACTACTTTTTGTCGGTCCATGATTTTCGGGTGCAAAATTAATTAAAAATTACGGAATTAGTATATAAAATATGGGATAATTGTCGATTATACCCTGAAATTCTTTTGTTTTCTTTAAACTTTTCCAACACACACACGTCTTAATTGTCGTAATATTGATGATAAAGATGAAACGATTAACACTCTTTTTACTTTTGATGCTGGTAGTAACGCTGGCTATGGCACAGCGCAATGTGACTGGAACTGTCATGGAAAGCGACACTCAGGAACCAATGGCTCAGACGAGTATCCGATTGTTGAAAATGGATAGCACATTTGTGGCTGGTGCCCTCACTAACCTTGAGGGACATTTTCACTTGAAGGCTCCTGCTGCAGGCAAGTATATCGTCCAAATAACCAGTGTTGGCTATAAACCCTATACCAAACGTATCACGGTGGCAGCTGACAAGGATGTAGCTCTGGGTAAGGTTCACATGCAACCTGATGCCGTGATGCTGCAGGGTGCAACGGTGACAGGTCAGGCTGCCAAGGTGACGCTGAAGGCCGATACCTTTGTCTATAATGCTGCTGCCTTCCGTACCCCTGAAGGCTCCGTGGTTGAGGAACTGGTAAAGCGACTGCCAGGTGCGCAGGTTGACGATGACGGCAAGATTACGATCAATGGTAAAGAGGTGAAGAAGATTATGGTGGATGGTAAAGAGTTCATGGTTGGTGATACCAAGACCGCTATGAAGAACCTGCCTGCCAATATAGTAGAGCGTGTAAGAGCCTACGACCAGAAGAGCGACCTGGCTCGTGTAAGCGGTATTGATGATGGCGAAGAAGAGACTGTGCTCGACTTTGGTGTCAAGCCTGGTATGAACAAGGGTATCATGCTGAATACCGATCTGGCTGCCGGCACTCATGACCGTTATGCCGGTCGTGCCCTGTTCGGATGGATGAAGGACGACCTGAAAGTCTTCCTGATGGGTAATGCCAATAATGTCAACGATATGGGCTTTTCTCCCGGTGGTGGCCGATGGGGTGGTGCCCGTCAGGGCCTTGTCGCCCCCAAGATGCTAGGTGCTAACGTGAACTACGAGAAGAAAGGAAAGCTGAAACTTGACGGTAGCATCCGATGGGACCACAGAGATGATGATGTGTCGGTACGCCGTTCTACGGAGAACTTCATGACCAGTTCTTCCTCTATCTTCAGCAACAGCATCAACAATAACAAGAGTCGCACCAATAGCTGGGATGCCCGCATGCGTATTGAGTGGACGCCTGATACGTTAACCAATATCATGCTTCGTCCTCAGTTCCGCTATAACTCTAACGATGGCCTGACCAATAGTGTCAGCGCAACCTTCAGGACTGATCCCTACCGTTTTGCCACCGACCCTTTGTCGAGTCTTGAAAAGCTGGTCAAACAGGACTCCATCGTTACCAACTCCAATGATGAGAACGGGCTTTCATATAGCGACTCCAAGAGCGTAGGGGGCTGGTTGCAACTGAATCGTCGCCTGAACAATAGTGGAAGGAATATCACGCTACGACTGGGTGGTAATTACAGCGAGGGCATCAGCCGGTCGATGTCTAACAACTATGTGGAATATTTCATAGTTGACAGCACACTGACTCCCCGTGAGTATAAGGATTCGATGTATCATGCCAACCGTTATGCCGTAACACCCACCAAGAACTGGGATTATAACATTCGTGCTACCTACAGTGAACCTATTTTCCGTCAGACCTATCTGCAGTTCAGCTACCAGTTCCAGTACCGGTTTACCAAGAGTGACCGTTCTACTTACGATTGGAGTAAGTTGGACTTGCCTTTCTACAGTATTAAACCCGCCTATCGTGGTTGGGATGACTACCTGTCATTGTTGTCCACCACCATTCCACCGACAGAGTTAGAGGATACAAAGAGCAAGAAGCTGAGCCAATACTCAGAGTACAGGAACTATATCCATACTGCCGAGGTGATGTTGCGCGTGGTTCGTAAGGCCTATAATTTCAATGTCGGTATCCAGTTTGTACCACAATCTACTGAGTTGACTTATCGATACCTCAATACCGATACCATTACCAAGCGAAATGTGTTGAACTGGACACCAACGGCTGATTTCCGCTGGAAGATATCTCAGGTCAGCCAGTTACGTTTCACGTATCGAGGTAATACCAGTCAGCCATCCATGACCGACCTGCTTGATATTACCGACGACTCCAACCCTTTGAATGTGCGTCAGGGTAACCCCGGACTGAAGCCCTCGTTCACCCAGAACTTCCGTCTGTTCTACAACAACTATATCCCGAACCATCAGCGTAGTATCATGGCTCACGTGAACTTCTCTACTACCCGTAATGCCGTGTCAAACATGGTAACCTACAATCCTGAGACCGGTTCGCGCTTGACCCGCCCTGAGAATATCAACGGCAACTGGAATGCGTTTGGAATGTTTATGTTCAATACGGCACTCGATTCTGCTGCCTTCTTCAATGTGAATACCTTCACCACGTTGCGTTACAGCAACAATGTGGGCTATGTCAGCATTAATCGTAATGCCAACTCGGAGAAATCCACCACTCGAACAACCACTATTGGTGAACGCTTGTCAGGTAACTATCGTAACCAGTGGTTTGAGTTCGAAATCAATGGTTCATTGGAGTATCTCCATGCACGTAGTGAGTTGCAGACCAATAACAATATGGACACATGGACTTTCTCCTATGGTGCTAACCTGATGGTGACAGCCCCATGGGGAACACAACTCTCCACTGGTATGAATATGAACAGTCGTCGTGGATATAACGATGAGTCGATGAATACCAACGAGCTCATCTGGACTGCCCAACTGTCTCAGTCGTTCCTGCGCAACAATGCCTTGACGCTCACTTTCCAGATGTACGATATTCTGCACCAACAGTCTACTTTCAGCCGTACAGTGTCGGCTATGCAGCGTAGTGATTCAGAGTATAACTCAATTACCAATTACGCCATGTTACACGTCATCTATCGCTTGAACCTCTTCGGTGGCCGTGCTGGTCGTGAGGGTATGCGTGGTGGTCGTGGCGGCTTCGGTGGTGGCGGCTTTGGCGGTGGACGTGGAGGTCGTGGCGGCTTCGGAGGCGGACGTCGGAATTTCTAAAGGTTACATGCGGGGATAGACCCCGGTCAGCACTAACTTTCGCTTTTATAATCGGCAGGTTATACCTATCTTTGTTTCAAAGGTTTTGGCAAGTACTTTACTGTTCTCACGCAAAATCAGGTCTTTGTCATAGTAATAGTTGTAGTATGTACGACGGACAAAGAAAGAACCGGAGAGGTTGATAGACCACTGCTTGGCCAGATGTATCTCGAAAACGGGATTGATGACAAACAGGGCAGCATCGCTATTGTCACCCTGCACGTTTAGGTAGTGCAGGTCGGCAGTACCATCTTTATAGGCTTGCAGGTTCTTGTTCTCATACCCCTTCCAGGTCCAGAGGTGGAAATACTTGGCGTTCAGGATGATGCGTCCGAACTTGCCGAAGTCGAGCTGGGTCTTCGACTTGATGCTGAATCCGCTTCCCATGTTGTAGTCGCGTTCAATGATGTTAAAGTGGTCACTCTTGGTACCGCCGAGCAGAATGCCGCTGAGGAAGATACGCTGTTCCAACTTTGATAGGGCTCCCACCTGGGGAAGAGAGAAGATGAAACCAGGACCGAAGGCGGCAACCTCGCTGATACGATAGGGTGTCAGATTGGAACCATCCTCAATGGGCTTGGAGTTGTAATAGTTGTAGTGCTGGTAGATACCAAACTCACCCGCCATGTCTTTCTTGTCCAGGATTGGAGTGCTCCATAGACGTCCCACGATATTCAGTGTGTTAACAATAGGCTGTCCGCCACCGAAAGCTGCATTCAACTCTAAGTCAAAGAAGTCGAAGGGTGAGGTATGCTTCTCACCATCCACAGGTGTACCATACATCAGCGTTAAGTTGACGTAGGGAGCATGAAGACCTCGGAACAGAGCGCCGTCGTCGGCCAGATAGCGCCAACCCAGGGAGAACGAGGCCTCGAGGGGTATCTTACGGAAGTCGTGATAGCGGTAATGGCTGCTTTTTACACGCCAGGCATCGCCACTGATGATACGATGCAGTCCTTGTATAGGATTGATGATAGCTGCAGCAGCTTCGCGCAGGAAACGACGGAAGCCACGCTCCCGGTCATCGAGAACCGTATGGCTCAGACGATGAGTCATCTCACCGATGGCCATACCACCACAGGTGGTGGCAAAGATGTCGTTGATGGCAGGAGGATCTGCCTCACCAAAGAATTCCCACATGGCAGAGCCGAACAGGGCGTAGGGTGCTGACTCCCAATATGTCAGCCCATTGGTACGCGCAGCATTGAAATAGAGGTTGCCGTGATAAGGGTGCATGAACATGTTCATGTGGAAATAGTCATTGTCCCATACCATGCCTCTTTCAAAGTTCCGGCGGATGCTGCGTAGTGTAGTCTGAGCAAAGTCTTCTCTCGTCACATAGCGGTCAAACAGTTGTACACCCACATTGATACCGGTCACCTCGGCAAGTGCCCACCAAGGGTGCTTCTCACCAGGCAGTACCATCGTAGAGTCTGTGTATTCCACCTGAGAACGCTTCTTTTCCCAAGCCAGTTTCCATGAGTCATGCTCATTACGTGGCTGACGCAAGGTCAGCCCCAGTTCTATCAGCGGACGATTGCGATAGGTCTCATTGCGGTCGTAGTAGCGCGTCAAGCCCCATCCCACAGAAGCAAAGGCTCCCAGTCGCTTGTTGATTTGATAGTCGGCATTGATGCGGGCCTGTAGGGAGTACAGGCGTTCTGGCTTGTCGGCATTGTTCTTCGAGAAGGTTTCTACGTGGTAGTAGCCAATGTCACCGCTCACGCTCCATTTGGGCGACAGTTGGAAATACTGCCCCAAGCGATAGAACAAAGCTCCCGAGAACTTAGAGTCGAGCCCCATGAAGTGGGTACCCACACCGAAAATGTTGTAGGTGCTCTTGTTACGATAGCGGATAGCCACGTTCATCTTGGTGGAGGAGCCGCCATAAAGCATAAGGTCGATGTCTGTCATCGGGTTGATGTTGAAAAGACCTATCTTATGACCGATGCTGTCGTACGACAGGTTGATGAGTCCCACCTGCCAGCCTTTGGGACGCCTACGGGCAATATTGAACAAACCTATTTGTGCACCATTAAGCGAATCGGCATAGTTGATGGAACCCAACTGCAAGCCACGCTGCATAGCTGACGACACATTCAGAAGAGCCGACAGTTGCACACCCTTATCCATGCCAGCGGCGATGTTGTTGACGGCACTCAGTTGCACACCGTTGAACTTGTGTGCAGATGCGTTAGAAACAGCCGATAACTGTAGGCCGTTGCCACCATCGGTAGCTACGGACGAAATGACACCAACCTGTACACTCTTCACCGAATCTTGCACGCTGACGATACCCACAGGTGATTTCTGTGCATAGACATTGTTGTTCAGCATTGCTGTCAGGGCGACGAAGGCCGTGAATCTGTTGCACTTACCCATATTTATGTTGATACTTGCTTTATGGCTTTTTAAATCTCGGGCCGAACTAATCCTTACTTATTTATCTTCTTTTCTGTCATCGATATTGTCGCCCTCTGTAGGTGCCATCTCTTCCTCAAAGTCTGTGATGCCAGCTTTAATGAGAATGTTATACCACTGGATGAGTTTCTTGATATGGCTGTTCTGTACACGGTCCTGATCCCATTCGGGCAGCACCTTGCTGAAATAGTCGTGCAATTCCTTGGGAGTTGCTTTCTTGAAGTTTACGCTCGACTCCTTGCCTTTTTCCAGGTCGCGCATGGATGCAAGAACTTTCATTAGGGGAACATCCTCTGTCTCTGTGAACATCGCAATGTCTGCCAGAGAGGTGATGCGGTCTGTGCCAAAGGCTGGCATTCGCTTGTGGGTTTCGTCAAGTGCCTCAACGATAAGGCTGTTAGTGGCACGTGATACTAATTTGTAGAGTCCCGGTTTTCCCGAGATGGCTAAAATGGTCTGTTTCATTGTTTTCTTTTATCTTTTGTTGTTACGTTATTTAAATTCTTAGAGGTGAGAGGTTGAGTAATAGTCTTTCAACCTGTTCGTCAATGTCGGCAATGCCGTCGTTGATGATTTCATAGTCTGCACGTTGTCTTACCTCTTCTTGCGGCCATTGACGTTGCATCCATTGCTCCACCTTCTCGCGGGGAATGCCATCGCGCTGCATGACACGCTGGATGCGTACTTCCTGTGGTGCTGTCACTACGATAACACGGTCAACTAACTTGTAGATGCCTGATTCGTACATGATGGCACTCTCCATCCATTGCATACCGCTTTCCTCGAAATCCTGGAATACGGCTGGGTGGACAATGTGGTCTATGGCTTGGGCGTTGTGCTCGCTTGCTAAGAGGAAACGGGCTACTGCTGCCTTGTTGAGCGCCTCGCCGATGTATGCATCCTCGCCTATCAGATCGGTCAACTTCCTCCGAATGTTGTCAGAGGTTTGAATTAAGCGTTTGGCTGCGTTGTCACAATCGTACACCTCGATGCCCCGTGCTTGCAAGCGCTTGCACACGTAGCTCTTTCCTGAGCCGATGCCTCCGGTAATGCCAATCTTCATCACTTCTCTCTATTCTCTATTCTTTGACCTAAAGGTGCAAAGCGACCCAAGGGTCGAGCGCACTATTCACTAGCGAAACGTTTCACTAGGGCGAAGCCCGCTTCATTCTTCTTCTTCTTCAATGAGATAGTCTACCTTTTGTGCGTCAAGGGTGGCACGGCTGATGCCATGAGGTACGACGTGCAGGTAGATGTTACACTTATCAGAAGGCTGTTGCATGATTTCCCTATAGTCTGCCACTACGGTAAAGTCATCGGGGTGCAGCGTGCGGATGCGGTTGGCGCCAGCCACAAAATGAATCTTGGCTTTGGCAGGGAATGTGCGGAGTACCTTGCCTTCAGGAATGTTGAGACACTGAATGGGTACACCATCAATAGTTGCTTCTGTCAGGACGTCTGTATAGAAGGCAATGTTGACGCGGTTGGGCACTACTTTGACATCATTCGGGTGTGACAGCTTACAGTTGATAATCAATGAATCGCGAAAGTTCACGTGGTTGAGCGGTTCGGTATAAACGACCTGAATACTGTCGAGTTTCTGTCGGGAGGCATAGACATCGATACTGTCAGGCTCGTAAACCACCTGAGAGATGAAATAGAGCTGGTCGGGCATAATGCGTCCCGTCCATCTTACGGGAACACGCTTGTACTCTCCGTTGTTATAGGAAAACTCGATACGCTCGGGCTTGATGGTGACAATTTTTGACGATAAGTCCAGTCGTTGCTCTACCAGTCGCTTTGTGTCACCGCTGGAAACGGTACCACGGCCATTCCCCTTGTCGTAGTTGCGGAAGTTGACATGAATCGTTCCGAGGTACTGACTATCTAGCAAGTAGGAAAGAATAGTCCATCCGTAGTCTCTGACAACCACCCGTACGGTATCGTTGGAGGCGGAGGTCAGCACTACATTCTTGGGGATATTGTTTACACGTACAGGTATTTTTATCTCTTTCTCATAAGTGCCGTTGAGGGTCATGATGAGCCAGAAGATACTTGAGAGGAAGAGAAAAAACAGGAAAATCAGGAATTGCTTGTTCAAGTTGCTGAACAAGAATCTCCTGACTTTTCTAAATGGATTGTTTATACCTGCCATGCACTCTTCACTCTTCACTCTTCACTTTATCACTTCCCTTGCATGGGGGTGCTGGCAGTGTCTTTGAAGACATAGCCCTTGTCCACCTTAATGATTACACCGTCGGCAATCTTAACCTCAATGATTCCGTTTGCCAGGTCAATCTTCTTTACAGTACCATAGATACCGCCGCCTGTTACTACTTGTGTACCCTCTGTCAGCGTGTTCTGGAAATTCTGAATCTCTTTCTGACGCTTCTGCTGTGGACGAATCATAAAAAAGTACATGATGGCAAAAATGGCTACCATCATAATCAGGAAACTGGTCATGCTGCCACCGCCCTGTGCGGCCTGTGCAGCGAGAAAAATTTGTGTCATATTCATTAATTATTTAACGTTTATCTTCAATATGCTTTAAAAGCTTGCCCGTTGCGACAAGATGGCGTGCAATGGCATCAAGCATGCCATTGATGTAGCCAGCGCTGCGAGGGGTAGAGTAAAGCTTGGAAATCTCTACATATTCATTGATGGTGACATTCACGGGAATGGTGGGGAAGGTCATCATCTCGGCAATGGCTATCTGCATGATGACGATATCCATATAAGCCAAACGGGAGAAATCCCAGTTGCGCGAGGTCTCGCTCATGTAGCGTTGATACTCGTCGGCATTCATAATGGCAGCACGGAACAGCTTGCGGGCATAGTCTTTGTCTTCCAGATTGTCGTATTCAGGCAACAACTCCTGGTTAGCCTGGTTCTTTTCTTCAAAACGCTTGATGGTTTTCAGGACAAAGGTATCTACAACTTCCTTGTCGTCGTTCCAATAGAGGCTTTTCTCTTCCAACAGGGCATCCAGGCTGTCGTTGTTCTGTATGAGCGTGCGATACAACTTGCGCCACAACTCACGATCGGCGTCGTAGCTGTCTTCCTTGGAGGCCATGTATTCCTTGTAGATTTCGCTTTCGGTAATCTGAAGGTATATTTTCCTCAAGAATTCGGGTTCGTCATTCCATGTGGTTTTCTGGTTCTCCATGAACTCGTTTAGCATCTTGTTGCTTTCCAGCTGCATGGCAAAACGGTTGTCAGAGAATTTTTGAGAAGGCATCTCTGTTCCTTCACGCTTGGCACGTGACTGGGCAACCTCAAGATGTCTGCGCGACTCCTGAGTGATTCCAACAATCAAAGCCAACAGATAATTATAGAGGTCATAGGCTTTTGACAGACTAAATACCAGCTCTTTTTCTGCTGATTCAATGTTTTTACTTCCATTCTGATAGTACGCATAGGTTAACTGTACTATCTTTGTTCTAATGAGTTCTCGATTAATCATAATTTCTTTCTAAAATAGCTATTTTGATACTCTTATCAGGTGCAAAGGTACGAATAAGCGAGGAAAAAACCAAGATTTTCTTGTGTTTTTTCGAGCGGAAGTACTTAAGAACGCAGTTCAAAGGTACGAATAAGCGAGGAAAAAACCAAGATTTTCTTATGTTTTTTCGAGCGGAAGTCTGAAAAAAGACACTCCATAACGGGGTGTCTTTACTCGATTACTATATTGCTACCTTAGTTTATATCGTTATCGATTCATAGATAGTCTGAGTGTCAGGATGCGACGCACACTCTGGTTGATGCGCTCCTCGCTGATGGTGCCATTCTTCACGGCTTCCATGACGGCATCGAACGCCTCGGTGAAGTTACGAGGCCCCAGCACGATATCTACACCAGCCTTGATGCTGCCCACAGCCGCCTCGCCACTGGTATAGTGCTGGGTGATGGCGCCCATCTCCATGCCGTCGGTAATGATGATGTTTTTATAGCCTAATTCTCCACGCAGTTTGTCTTGCAAGACGATAGGTGACATCGTGGAGGGAACTGTAGAACCAGTTACATTTGGTACGGCGATGTGTGCAGTCATGATAAGTTCACAACCCCACTGTATGCCTGCCTGGAAGGTCACCATCTCACAGTTCTTCATCTCTTCCCAGGTCTTCAGCGACTGTACATAGCCCGTGTGGGTATCGGCAGTTGTGTCTCCATGACCAGGGAAATGCTTGATGCAGCCTGTGATACCCGCATCCTTCAGTCCCTGCAGGTAGTTTGTCACCATCGGAGCTGCCACCTCAGGCTTGTCGCTGAAGGCACGCGGACCGATGATAATGTTGTCTGGATTGGTATTCACGTCAGCCACAGGGGCAAAGTCGATGTCGAAGTCGTATTTCTTCAGGTAGGTACCGATGGTGTTGCCGCATTCATATGCATTCTTTGGGTCGCCCGTTTCACCGATAGACGCCATCGATGCGTATTTTTTGACGTGGAAGTTCGGGTTGTTGGCAATGCGTGACACTCTTCCGCCTTCCTCGTCAATGCAGAGCAGCGGATGTCCTTTCAGCGATCGTATCTGCGGGATGATGGTGCCCAACTGTGCTTCGTCCTCGATGTTCCATGCATACAAGATGATGCCGCCCACGGGGTATGCCTCGTTGGTATTCCTCATCTTCATGGTTATCTCCTGATTCTTAAGGGCTGCCAAATCGTCATACGTGGTCCATTCTATTGAGGGGTCAAGCGACTCAATGCGGATATAGAACATCTGTCCCACCTTCTCGCGTAGCGTCATCTTCTGCAGCAGTGCTTCCACTTCGTCAGTTGGCGGCACTACTGGTGAGTCGCTGTTAGAACATGATGTCATTACAAAACCGTAGGTCATGATGACGGTCAGCATCCAGAGTATTTTCTTTTTCATTGCTTTTTGTTTTTTATGTTTTTTTAGGTTGCAAAAGTACGAATAAGCGAAGAAAAAACCAAGATTTTCTTGCGTTTTTTCGATTTTCTTGTGTTTTTTTCGAGAGTACTTCTGTTCGTGGCTTGTGGCACCGTCTGTGTGCTTGTTGTCCACCTAGCCACGATGGTGACTACTGTGGGTTTTCCATCTGAACATACTTACGTCCTGTAATTTTTGTTAATCTTGCCGATAAACTAATTAATTTTCTTTAAAAACTAAAACGTTTAGTTGTATTTAACGAAAACTTTTAGTTACTTTGCACTCAGATATTGAAAAAGACGCGTAATTGACTACTTACACTTAAAACAAGAACAACATGAAAAAGCTAACGAATAAAGAAAAGGAGATCATGGATTTGTATTGGCAGAACGGTCCTATGTTTGTGCGTGAACTCTTGGAGCATTATGCAGAACCCCGTCCGCATTTCAATACGCTGTCCACGATGGTACGCATCCTGGAAAAGAATGGATTCTTGGATCACAGGCAGTTTGGCAATACCTACCAGTACTATCCGGTTGTCTCGGAAAAGGAATATGGGCGTTCCAGCATTGCTGGTGTTATCAAGAACTACTTCAACGACTCGTACCTTTCGGCTGTTTCCAGCTTCGTCAAGGAGGAGAAGATCAGCGTAGAAGAACTGAAAGAGTTGATTTCCGAAATAGAAAATAGTAAATAGTCCAATTGTGCAATGATCGATTTTCTGATATACGATGCCAAAGTAGCTGTGCTGATAGCCGTGTTCTATATGTTCTACAGGCTGATGCTCAGTCGTGAAACGTTCCATCGGGTCAACCGTATCGTGCTCTTGACCACGTCTGTAGTTTCCTTCGTCCTGCCCTTGTGTATCATCACGATGCACAAGACGGTAACGGTGACAGCCTTGCCAGCGGTGGATGTAGGCGACTTGCAAGCTACAGTAGTTGAGGAGTCTCAGTCACTTTGGCTGCACACCCTTCTCCCCACATTATTTATAATAGGTGTGGTGCTGACGTTAAGCTATACGCTGCTGTCGGTGTGGAGAGTTGTGCTGCTTATCAAGAACAGCGAGCATCATCCGCAGGAAGACGGCATCGTGGTGTGCGTCACAGACGATCAGGTGTCGCCCTTCAGTTGGATGCACTATATCGTCATGAATCGTCAAGACTATGCCGAGCACAACGATGCTGTGCTGGCTCATGAACGGGGACACGTCCGCCTGCGTCACTCGTGGGACGTGTTGCTCGTTGATGCCCTCACCGCCCTCCAATGGTTCAACCCCGCCATGTGGATGCTGCGCCAGGACTTGCGCGCCATCCACGAATACGAGGCCGACGGTGCAGTACTCTCACAGGGGTTCAATGCGCGTCAATATCAATACCTGTTAATCACAAAAGCTGCTAGCATTGGCGGGTACTCCATTGCTCCTCGAACTTGGTTCGCTCATACCTTTAGGTGTGAGAGCGGTATCTCTCACAGTACCCTCAAAAACAGAATCCGTATGATGTTACATAAGAAATCGCAGGGCAGCCACCTCTTGAAGCTGCTCGCCCTCCTGCCCATCGTGGGCATCTCTTTAGCCCTCAATGCCGAGACCGTTACCGATGTGGTTTACCAACAGCCTCAAAAGAAGTTCATCAAGAAGGGCAAGAAGAACGCAACGGTCAAAATGGGACCAGTCAACGAGATTGTGGTGGTGGAACAAGCCCCTGATGACCAGAAAGAAGTGAAGCCCGTGGATATGCCTAACGCAATAAAAGTGGAAAAAGAAGTAAAAGCCTTCGACGTGGTTGAGCAGATGCCCCAGTTCCCTGGCGGTCCTGCTGCCCTGATGCAGTTCCTGTCTCAGAACGTCAAGTATCCCGTGGAGGCACACAAGGCTGGCGTTCAAGGGCGTGTCATCGCCAGTTTTGTGGTTGAAAAGGACGGTAGCATTACCGAGGCTTGTATCGCAAGAAGCATCCATCCTTCGTTGGATGCAGAGGCACTGCGCGTCATCGGAAGTATGCCCAACTGGATGCCTGGCAAGCAGAATGGCGAGCCCGTTCGCGTGAAATACACCGTACCCATTACCTTCAAGCTGCATGGCAATGACGTAAAGGCGAAAGAGGAAAAGTACATCTTGGAGATTGACGGCAAGGTGGCCGACGACTCCGAGATTGGCAGCATCCCCCCAGGCGACATCCAGAGCATGCACATCGAGAAAGGCGAGAACGGACAGCCCAAGAAAATTATCATCACGACCAAGAAAAAGGAATAAACACACTCTCTATTCATAATGAACAAATTCCTAACATTGTTCTCCCTCGCCTTGCTGACGGTACTCCCCGTCAAGGGCGAGGATTCGGATTCCCTTTCCGTTTGTTTGCAGAAGGGAGATAGTTGTATGCAGCAATACAATACTTTCGAGGCATTGAAGTATTATCAGCAGGCATACGAATTAGGAAAGGTCGTTGCGGGTAAACAGGCCGAAGACACCCTGAAACTTCCAATAGAAGACCTTGACAAGCTGCCTCAGGAAGAAGCTGATAAGATAATAGACCGCTTGATAGCAGGAGCTGTAAAAAGTGCAGCGGTTCCTTATTATATCTCAGCTAAGCTCGCAGATTGTTATTACAAGCGAGCCTGCTATTTCCAGTGTTCTGAGTTGTTGAAAATTACTCCAGAGGACAGCCTCTCCCATGAGTCTTTCCGTCAGTTAGCCTACAGTTATAAGAAACAAGACGATATAGGGTCGTTCATCTATTGGGCAAGTCAGTTGGTGGGACGCTATCCCATGGACGGAGAGATGGTGGCTGGTCTCACCCTTGCCTTTACCCAAACAGAACAACCACAAAACGGCATCGCTTGTGCCGAACAATATTATAAGGTGGATACTACCAATATCGAGGTTAATCGTGCCTTGGCCGATGCTTATTTCGTTGATCGCCAATTCCCAAAAGCCACTAAGATATACGAACGACTGTTAGAGCAGGGCGATTCTACGTTTAACACCCTCTATTCTGCTGGCATGTGCTATACCAAGACAGACTCTTTGGAGCGTGCTTATCAATGTCTGAAACCTGCCCTGTGGCTCAGCAAGATGCAGCATTATGGGGCTGCCTATCGTCTCGGTGTAGTTTGCGTTGACACCAAGCGCTACGATGAGGGGCTGAATTACCTGGCATTGGCCGTTGAACTCATGAAACCTGACACTACTGTGATGCGTGCCATTACCCTCTCACAAGGAGAAGGTTATTATCTGACCCAGAAATATCCAGAGGCCGTTGAGGCGTGGAAACAACATCTTTCTTATTATCCAGCCTCCCTAGCCACCTATTACAATATAGCTAATGCACTGGCCTACCTTATCAAAGATGAGGAACAGGCCGAAGAATACTATCGTCAATTCCTGGATCGCGCACGTCAAGAGACCAAGCCCACCCAGCAGCTTGTTGACATGATGTTGCAGGCGGAAGAGATAATTAAATATTACGACAACAAAAGAAAAAAATAGTTTGATTCTCTGAAACTAGTTTCATATTTCACACTCAGCATCCAATTTCTGAGTTTTGACGATTACTTTTCGTGGGACTTTTTGTAACTTTGATGCCGATTTACGATGGCACAAACCAATAAAGAATGAAACGAAATAGAAAAATGAAGCATATTAAAGTATTTGCAATTCTTCTTGCACTATTCCCTTTGGCTGTTTCAGCACAGGAAGAGCGCATAGACACTGTGATTCCGAAATTCCTTTCCAACGGATATTTCTTCCGCGAAATGCCAAAGTTGCCTGATGGCGAGAAAAGTATGATGCGACTGAAGGATAAAGAAGGTAATAGCGTTGTTGTCATTAATGTCAACGCCACACTGCCCAAGTCAGTCATTCGCAAGGCTATCCCTCGCGAGCAGGTTCACAATGCCGACCAGTTCCTAAAGGGCATCAATATGATGAGCACCATGCGCGAGTTGACGCAGGCAGGAGTAAAGGCCGACGGCACTTGGTATTCACCTAAGGAGGGAGAACCGTTCCCACAGTTCTCAGAGAAGGACATAGACGGGCGCACATGGACAAACGACAGTGTGAAGGGGCGCGTCATGGTGATTAATCTTTGGTACTCTGGTTGTGGTCCATGTCGTGCTGAGATGCCCATCCTTTCCAAGTGGAAGGAACAATTGCCCAATGTAATGTTCTTCTCAGCCACCTATCACGATGCAGAGACCGCCAAACGCATCACTGACAAACACCACTTCACATGGACCCACCTCGTCGAGGCAAAAGATATGATGGCATGGATAGGCACTGACGGTTTCCCCCTTACCATTGTCGTTGACAAGAAAGGAATCGTCCGCCATGCCGTCCACGGTACCAATGAAACAAAGCGCGAAGAACTTTTATCGAAGATTAAAGAAGCTGAAGCAGAATCATTATGAACAGAATCCTAACCATATTCACCCTCGCCCTACTGACGCTTTTACCCGTCAAGGGCGAGGATTTACCCAAATTCAGCATCACGCTGACGGTTGACTCAGCCATAGCCAGCCAACCACAGCAGGTGTATCTGTATTCGCAGATAGAGCGTGAGATGACGTTGCACGATAGCATCAGCATTGACTCGGTGCATCGTCAGGGAACGCTGTATGGAACGGTGCCCTACGAATATAATGTTAACCTGATGTTCAGTCGCCGCGGACCTGGTATCGTACCTGTCGTTGTGAAGAACGGCGACCGAATGAAGATACATGTGGGCGACGAGGACGATGGTTTCAATATTCGTTATATCGATAAAGTGGAGGGTTCGCCCTCGACGCTGGAGTACGTGCGCTATTATCAGCAGATGGACAGCATCAGCGAACTGAATCGCAAGGTTTACCGCCAGATGCAACGCTATGGCATCACGGAACAGGAAGCAGACTCGTTGGGTAAGATTCGTCATGAACTGGATATGGCTAAGGAGCGCTTGGCGCTACACTATGCCAATACAGGCAAGAGCCCTTATGGTGTGTTGGGTGCTGCGTCCAGAGTCTATGGCTCGCATAGGCTGAATCCTTCCATGTATGGTTATACGGAGAAGGAGGTTGACCAGATGATGCACTCGGTATTGAATCGCTTCCGCGACTATCCTCCCATTCAGGCTTTTGTCAATGACAGCGTGTTGGGGCGTAACTACATGTCTGCTGAGAGTTTTTCCATCAACAGCCTGTTTTGGAAACGCTATAGCCGTCGCTTCTTCGATGAAACGGAAGACTCCATTGTTCGCCCTCTGAAGGTGGGCGACTATATGAATGTGCTCCATCTGAATGATTATCGCGGACAATATCTCTATGTCGATTTCTGGGCTTCATGGTGCGAGCCTTGTCTGCAACAGATGCCCAACATTAAGATGGCGGCACAAATGTTTCCGGAGGACTTGGCGGTGGTGCTGGTGTCGATGGACAAGACGTCGAAGCAATGGTGGTCAAAGGTCAAGGAACTGGACCTGCGCAGTCACCCGAAAGACGAGCATCCTTACGAAATAAAAAACCTGCGGGCCTTTAACGACAAGACGGGCAAGATGCTGCCTGAGGTGAAACGCCTCGACATCCGAGCCATTCCACACAACTACCTGGTAGATCGCTCAGGACGCATCATCGCCAAGAACATCAGTGGCAACCTGCTGATAGACCGCATGAAAGAACTATTAAAGAAGGAGGGGAAACAATGAAAAAGATACTGATGACATTTCTCTTTTCGCACTTCTCGTTCCTCATTTTATCGGCAACTCCAACAGACAGTCTTCGCATACAGGCAAAGCAACTCTTTGAGCGAGGATACTATCAGCAAAGCATCGACCTGCTCAGAAATATTGGCGAGGACAGTCTTTCTCTTGATGATATGCGTCTGCGCTACGACTGTTTCTGTCAGATGGGACAGACAGATTCGCTCATCTATTGGGGCAAGCGGGTGGTGAAGCGCAATCCTATGGCTGACATCATTCCCGACCTTACCTATCGCCTGAACAATGCTGACAAGGAACACGTAAACCCAGGGCTTGTCATTGAGATTTGTGAGCGATACAAGCAACAAGATGCCACCCACATCTTGGTCAATCGTCAGCTGGCAGATGCTTATTATCTGGTGGGCAACTACGACCTGGCACTACGCGAATTGGCTCATCTTGAGGCGTTGGGCGATTCCTGTTTCAAGGTGCTCTATACCAAAGGCTTGATATACATGAATACAGCCCGGTATGGTGATGCCTACGAATACCTAAGCCGAGCCACTGCCCGACATAACGACACCCACGGCTATTGCCTCTTCATGTTAGGCATTGCCGCCAACAAGATAGGTTTAGGTGCCGAGGCATTGAGCTATCTGGACGAAGCTAAGAAGTTGATGATTCCTGACCGCAAGACCTTGTTCCGTCTGCATCAGGAATTGGCAGAATCGTTCCGCATGAAGGGCGAGCCCGATTTCCGTCTTCAGGAGTTAGAGGACTGTATGCGCTATGCGGAGGAAAAGGACGTCAGTTTACTGACTTACCAGATGGGACTATGTTATATGCAGTTGCGCCAACTGGACAAGGCACGCGAATATCTGACACGGTTCCTCGAAGCCACCAAGGACAAGGAATATAACAGCAATACAAAGCGTATGCGACAGCATGCTGAAGAAACTCTCCGCATGATGATGTGGTGAATAAATAGTTTTGGCAAAGGGAGTATGTAATTGAGCTGTAAAAAAATGTTAAATAGTCTGTTGCTCAAGCCATTTCTCCTTTCTCATTACTCATTTCTCATTTAAAATTCGTACCTTTGCACCCGCTTTTCGCATCGTGTGATGGTGAATTAAGCAAAAATACTTAATTTTAGAGTAACACATTTATTAATTATGAAAGAGATTAACGTAAGTGGTCAGAAGCGCACCGACGTAGGCAAGAAGGCCTCAAAGCTGCTTCGTAAGGAGGGAATGGTTCCCTGCAATCTGTATGGTGAGAAGAAGGGTGAGAATGGTCTGCCCGAGGCATTTGCTTTCACAGCTTCTATGGCTGAGCTCCGCAAGGCTGTTTACACACCTCATGTATATGTTGTAAACTTGAACATCGATGGTACAGAGCACAAGGCTATCATCAAGGAACTCCAGTTCCATCCCACAAGTGATGCCCTGCTACACGCTGACTTCTTCGAGATCAACGAGACCAAGCCCATTACTGTTGGTATCCCTGTGAACCTCACTGGTCACGCTCAGGGTGTTCGCGATGGTGGTCGTCTGAGTCTTTCTATCCGTAAGATCAACGTTACCGCTCCCTACAAGCAGATTCCTGAGAAGTTGGACATCGACGTTACTGAGTTGCAGCTGGGTAAGGCCATCAAGGTTGGCTCACTGAGCTTCGAGGGTCTGGAGATTGCTACTCCTAAGGAGGTTATCGTATGCTCCGTTAAGGCTACTCGTGCTTCTCGTTCTGCTGCTGCTGAGGCCGCTGCTGAGTAATTATGGACAAGTATCTGATTGTTGGTTTGGGCAATCCTGGCGATGAGTACGCCGAAACCCGCCACAACACTGGATTTATGGTATTGGACGCTTTTGCTAAGGCGTCCAATATCGTTTTTGCTGATAAGCGCTATGGTTTTTTGGCAGAAACAAGTTTGAAGGGTCGGAAGGTGTATTTATTGAAACCCACCACCTTTATGAACCTCAGTGGTAATGCTGTACGATATTGGCTGAACCAGGAAAACATAGATCAGAGTAGGCTGTTGGTTGTCAGCGACGATGTGGCACTCCCCTTGGGTGCTTTTCGTCTGAAAGGCAATGGCAGTAACGGAGGTCACAATGGTTTGGGACATATTCAGCAACTTATCGGACAGAACTATGCCCGTCTGCGTATGGGTATTGGTAATGATTATCCTATAGGTATGCAGATTGACCACGTGTTGGGCCGTTTCTCGTCTGAGGAGCGTGAGCACTTGCAGCCCAGTATTGACGTAGCCGTTGACATTGTCAAGAGTTTTGTGTTGGCAGGCATCGATGTTACGATGAACCAGTATAATAAGTTGGGAAAGACACCTGTATGGCAGAAACAAACGAAGCAAGAGTAGATAAGTGGCTATGGGCAGCACGCATTTTCAAGACGCGTTCCATTGCTGCTGATGCCATTAAGAATGGTCGCGTGACGATTCAAGGCATGAATGTGAAGCCTAGCCGCATGGTGAAAGTAGGCGAGGTGATTAGCGTGCGCAAACCTCCCGTGACGTATTCTTTTAAGATACTGAAAACCATAGAGCAAAGGGTGGGGGCGAAGCTCTTACCGGAAATCTACGAGAACGTGACAACTCCCGACCAGTATGAATTGTTGGAGATGAACCGTATTAGCGGCTTCATAGACCGACAGCGTGGTACCGGTCGTCCTACGAAGAAAGACCGTCGTGCGTTGGACGAGTTTGTTGGTCCTGCACTCGAAGGCTATGGTGATTTTGACTTTGATTTTGACGAAGATGATATTTGATGTCCTGTTTATCGTGTTGGGTGTAGCTTTGGTACTGTATGGTGCCGACAAGCTAACGGAAGGGGCTTCGGCTTTGGCCAGAAGAATGAATGTCCCTGAAATTATCATCGGCTTGACCATCGTGGCTGCCGGTACCTCGGCACCTGAGCTGTTTGTCAGTCTGGTGTCGGCTTTGAATGATACGCCCGATATGGCAGTGGGTAATGTGGTAGGATCAAATACGATGAATGCCATGCTAATCGTAGGAACTGCTGCACTGGTAGCTCCTATGATTATCAGTCCTTCTACGGTGAAGAAGGACATCCCTTTCTCCGTTCTGGCCTCTGTTCTGCTCATTATGATTGCCTTCGACCATTTTATGAGTCGTCTGGATGGTGCCCTCCTGCTGTTGGGCTTTGCATTCTTTATGACTTACACGTTGATGCAGGCTAAGAAGGGCAGTAATGAGGCTGTCAAAGAGTCGTCGCCCGTTTGGAAGAACCTCCTTTATCTCGTTTTAGGCTTGGCAGGACTGGTGGTTGGCAGCAACCTGTTTGTCGACTCTGCTTCCAATGTGGCTTTAACATTAGGTATTAGCGAGGGCGTTGTAGGCCTGACGGTTGTAGCCGGTGGCACATCGCTGCCCGAACTGGCCACCAGTGTAGTAGCAGCCCGTAAGGGACAGTCAGCCATTGCTATAGGTAATGTCATTGGTTCAAATGTCTTTAACATCCTATTGATTCTCGGACTGACCGCAACCATCAGTCCTCTGGAAATAGAAGGCATCACCACCATAGACATGGCAGTGATGCTCTTATCCGTCATTCTGGTCTGGCTGTTCTCTCGCACTCGTTATACCGTGGAGCGCTGGGAGGGCGGACTACTTCTTGTTTTATATCTGGCCTATCTAGTGTGGCTCATTAGTAATCTTTGACCAGACTCACAGAATTTACTTGATCATTACCTGAGCCTTTTTCAAATCTTTGTCTGCACTTGACGAACCAACCATCAGTTCGTACTTGCCTGGTACGACGCGCATAGTGTTGGTCTCTGCATCCCATCCCTCAAAGCTCTGACGGGGGAAGTCGATGTCTATGGTCTTGCTTTCACCCACTTCCAGCTCTACTTGCTTGTATGCTTTCAGCGTTTTCTGCGGACCTTCCTTGTCAGCCAGTCGGCGCATATAGACCTGAACGGTCTCCATTCCCTTCCGGTTGCCAGTATTCTTTACTATTACGCGTACTTTATTATTTTTATAGACTGGTTTGCTGATGTCAAAAGTCGTATAGCTCAGACCATAGCCGAAGGGGAACAATGGCTCACCCGTATAGTAGCGATAGGTACGGTTCTTCATCGTATAGTCCAGGAAGTCAGGCAACTCGTCCGTGCTCTTATAGAAGGTGATAGGCAGTTTACCACTGGGGTTGTAGTCGCCAAATAGTACGTCTGCCAGTGCATTACCACCGGCTTCTCCGGCATACCACCATTGTAGGATGGCATCACATGACTCCAGTTCCGGGGTCAGTGCAATGGCACTTCCGGAGCAGTTGACGAAGATGACTTTCTTGCCAGCCTGATGGAGCATGGACAAAACGTCGCGCTGAGCCTGAGGCAGTTCGATGCTGGTGCGGTCACCACCTTTGAAGCCTGGTTCGCTGACCTTCATCTCCTCGCCTTCCAGACTGGGTGAGATGCCACCGACGAAGATAACGGTTTCAGTGTCGCCAATCTGTGCCAGCAATTCCTGCTGGGTTGGGTTTATCTTCTTCTTGATGTCAAAGTTCAAGGCTCCATAGCCAGCCTCTTGTACATAGTCTATCTGGATGCGATAGTGTTCTCCTGCCTTGACTGCCAACTCCTTTTTTTCTCCCTGAATACGTTGGCGCACCTTCCAGATATCTACCAGTGTGTCACCATTGACGATAAGGCGTAGCTTGTCGTCGGCACTAATGTCAAAGATGAGGGTCTCGTCCTCAGTAGGTTTAAAGATACCATCCAGTCGTGCTGAGAAGTTCTCCAGATTTACTCCTGGCGCAAATACTGTGTTGCCTCCATTGCTCAGTCTAACTGGGTTGCTGATGTTGATAGTCGTCACGGGTTCTCCTTTCATCTCCGTATTGTTCCAGTAGATGGCCTGCATTCCTTGGTAGCCCAGTGGACTCTGCACCTTGTCGTAACGGCTTACGAAGGCTTCGTTGCGAGTAAGTCCACAGCCTTGTATGTATTTTACCTTTCCCTTTAGGCTGATACCTTCTAATGCCGTGATGGTACGGGTGGGGTAGCCCGAGTAGTTGCCCCACATCATCACCGAGTCATTGGCATTAGGCCCCATCACCACGATGTTTGATGTCTGATGTCTGATGTCTGGGTTTAGGGGCAGGACACCATTATTTTTCAACAGCACAATGCCTTTCTTTGCCATCTCGTAGGCCAGCATCTTATGCTCCTTGCTGGCAACCACGCTCTCTGGAATCTTGGTCCAGGCGTTCAGTTCGTCTTTGTCGAAGTCGCCTAGCTCAAAGCGGGCAATGAGCAGTCGGCGCAGGCTTCTGTCCAGGTCCACCTCCTTGATGTCACCCCGCTTCACGGCAGCAGGCAGGTTCTTGTATTCCGAACCACACTCCACATCAGTGCCTGCCAATACGGCTTTAGCACTGGCTTCTGCACCATCTTTGGCTACATGGTGCCATTTGGGCAGGAAATCGCGGATAGCACCGCAGTCACTGGTGATGAGTCCGTCGAATCCCCATTCGTCACGTAGTATCTGCTGTTCATAGCGGGTCTGGGCGCAGCAAGCCTGACCGTCAATACGCTGATAGGCACACATCACCTCAGCCACCTTTCCCTCCTGCACCAATGCCTTGAAGGCAGGCAGATAGGTTTCCCAAAGATCGCGCTCAGGCAGGTTTTCTATATTGAAGGTATGGCGGTTCCACTCTGGTCCGCTATGTACGGCAAAGTGCTTGGCACAGGCCAGAAGTTTGCGATACTTGCTCACACCGAGGTCTTCGCCTTTGTAGCCTACACCCTGTAAGCCACGCACCACAGCCAGTCCCATCTTCGTTGTCAGATAGGGGTCTTCGCCGTACGTCTCTTGTCCGCGTCCCCATCGTGGATCACGGAAGATGTTGATGTTGGGCGTCCAGAATGACAGACTTTGGTAACGCTTGATATCACCCGAACGTTTGGCTTGTTGTGCCTTTACACGGGCTTCGTCACTCACGGCAGTAAATACACGATGGAGTAGGGCATCGTCCCACGAGGCAGCCATTGCCATGGTGATGGGGAATACGGTGGCAAAGCCATTACGACCTATGCCGTGCAGTGCCTCGTTCCACCATTGGAACTGTGGGATGCCTAGTCGTGGGATAGCTGGCGATGTGTCCATCATCAGCTTCACTTTCTCATCCAATGTCAGTCGTCCCAACAGGTCGTCGGCTCGTTGTTCAGCAGAAAGCTGTGGGTTCTGATACGGGAGCATTTGGGCGTTTGCTCCTATTGCCACCGTTACTAATAAAGCAGTCAGTAGTTTTCTCATATTATTGTTATTTGATAATTATTTTGAACTTCGTTCGAGCTCGTTCACGTTTGGAAATGAGGTCAAACTTTCATTTCTCTCACTT
>LXOW01354902.1_pt1 | contig 25962 bp, 23 predicted proteins | sample 1368591 | NCBI WGS metagenome assembly LXOW01 (sample SAMN04884650, study PRJNA319009) | bovine gut metagenome | isolation source: Cow rumen | host: Bos taurus | place: Italy: Legnaro (PD) | collected 2014-07-09
CCCATACTAAATTCCACTTCAAATTCCACTGTGGAATTTACTTTGGGAATTCACTAAAATATATAAAATATTATAAAAATCAAAAAAAGCCCTTGACAACAGGCGGGATTTGCGATATAATATCGCTACCTCTGTCGGCAGGGCTTTTTTTTCGCGTCAGATAAAAAAGCGCTTCACGGGCGACACCACACGTTCGTGTCGGCGGAGGGAGGTAAAAAGGCCGCCGCGAGACGGCCAAATATCGCAAAACAGGAGGTGCCGTTTTAATGGCTAACGATCAGAGAGTCAAGGTTACTCTCGTCTGCACCGAGTGCAAACAGAGAAACTACGACACAAAGAAAAACAAGAAGAACACGCCCGACAGACTTGAGCTGAAAAAGTACTGCAAATTCTGCCGCAAGCACACGGTCCACAGGGAATCGAAGTGAGGCGCGAAATGAAATCCGGAAAGATTTACAGAATCGCCGCTCTTCTCCTCGCGCTGCTCGTTGCGCTTTCGCTCTCGTCGATCTGCGTCTTTGCCGACGGTGACGACGCTACTGCGACCGGAGCCGGCGACACGACGACGACCGGAGCCGGCGACACGACGACGACCGGAACCGACGACGCAACTGCGACGGGATCCGACGACGCAACCGCGACGGGATCCGGCGACACGACGACGACCGGAACTGACGACGCAACTGCGACGGGATCCGACGACGCAACCGCGACGGGATCCGGCGACACGACGACGACCGGAGCCGGCGACACGACGACGACCGGTACCGAAGAAGAAACGACCGCCGCAACCGGTGATACCACCGGCTCGGAAAAGACGATCAACTGGGACCTGATAATCACCCTCTCGGTGATCGGTCTTGCCGTAATCGTATTTTTCATCTTCTTCTTCGCAAACGCCACGTTCCGCGCGAAGGTGCAGAAGTTCCTCAAGGACATCAAGAGCGAACTCTCGAAGGTTGTTTGGTCGCCCTGGCGCGACGTCAAGAAGAACACCGTCATCGTTATCGTCGTTTCTCTCGGAGCCGCTTTGCTGATCTTCATACTGGATATGCTGTTCTCGAAAGGCCTCTCGGCCCTGACGACGCTCGTCCGGTAAACGATCAACCGCACGGAAGACAATGAAGAACGATTTAGACGCTCAAAACATAGGAATGCAGTGGTATGTGGTGCACACGTATTCCGGATATGAAGACAAGGTTACCGACAGCATCCGCAAGATCGTTGAAAACCGCGGACTCGGACACCTCATCGAAGAGGTCAGAGTCCTGAAGGAAAAGGTTTCAAAGGTCGGCAAGGACGGGAAAGAAACCGAGAAGGAAACGAAACTTCTTCCCGGGTACGTTCTCATCAGGATGCAGATAACCGACGAAAGCTGGCACGTCGTAAGAAACATCACCGGCGTGACGGGCTTCGTAGGGCCTGGTTCAAGACCGACCCCGCTCACACAGGAAGAAGTCGAAAGACTCTTCGGCGCAGAGGCCGCGGCTCCGAAAAAGCACGAATTTGCGGTCGGAGACGAGGTCACAATCACCAACGACGAAGTATACGGCGGAAGATCCGGGTTTATTGTTGCTGTCGACGAAGACAAGAAACAGTTCACAATCAAGATCCCGTCTCCCGGTCGCGACAAATTCTACGTCGTATCAGAAGACAAGCTTCTGCTCAAATAAGTGGGAGGAAGGAAAATCTTTAGTCCTTCCGCCAGAAACCACATGGAGGTATTTTAATTATGGCAAAGAAAGTTCTGGGCTACATCAAGCTTCAGCTGCCCGCCGGAAAGGCAACTCCTCAGCCGCCCGTAGGTCCCGCCCTCGGTCAGTACGGAGTAGCTATTCCCGTATTCACCAAAGAATTCAACGAGAGAACCAAGAACGATATCGGACTCATCATCCCGGTAGTCATCACCGTTTACGCCGACCGTTCCTTCTCTTTCATCACCAAGACTCCCCCGGCTCCCGTCCTTATCCTTAAGGCCTGCGGAATCGAGAAGGGCTCTTCGGTTCCGAACAAGACGAAAGTCGCCAAGCTCACCCGCGATCAGGTCAGAAAGATCGCCGAGACCAAGATGCCCGACCTCAACGCCGCCACCATCGAAGCGGCTATGAGCATGATCGCCGGCACCGCCCGCTCGATGGGCATCACCGTCGAAGACTGAGTGAAGGAGGAAAGAATCAATGGCAACAAAAGGCAAGAAATACGCCGAAAGCGTAAAGCTCTTTGAGAAGAGCCGCCAGTATGATCCCGCCGAGGCCGTTTCCCTCGTCTGCAAGACCGGAAAGGCCAAATTCGACGAAACCGTTGAACTTCACGTCAGACTCGGCGTCGACTCCCGTCACGCCGACCAGCAGGTCAGAGGCGCCGTCGTTCTTCCGAACGGAACCGGCAAGAAGGTCCGCACTCTCGTTTTCGCCAAGGACGACAAGGTCCAGGCCGCTCTTGACGCCGGATCCGACTACGCCGGCGGAATGGAGTACGTTGAGAAGATCCAGAAAGAAGGCTGGTTCGAATTCGACGTAGTCATCGCTTCCCCCGACATGATGGGCGTTATCGGCCGTCTCGGTAAGGTTCTCGGCCCGAAGGGACTCATGCCCTCGCCGAAGAACGGAACCGTCACCCCCGACGTGGCGCGCGCCGTCACCGAAGCCAAGGCCGGTAAGATCGAATACAGACTCGACAAGACCAACATCATCCACTGCCCGATAGGAAAGGTTTCCTTCGGCGAAGATAAGCTCAAGGAGAACTTCGACGTTCTCGTGAGCGCCATCATAAAGGCGAAGCCCGCCTCCGCCAAGGGCCAGTACATCAAGAGCTGCGTTATCGCGACCACGATGGGCCCCGGCATCAAGATCAACCAGGCGAAACTCGGCTGATCAGGCCATTAACGACCGGCGCAATCCTTTCGGGTTGCGCCGGTGTTTTTACAAAATAATGAATCGTTTGTTTATTGAAGAACACAGTCTTCCTCAGGCGATCGCCTTCACCGGGCACAGGGTACTGACAGCGGAAGAACGCGCCGAGGCAGATCTGAGACTATACGAATTCGTCTCGCAGGCTGCAAAGCTCGGTACGCGCGAGTTTATCTGCGGAGGCGCGCTCGGCTTCGACACCGCCGCCGAACTCGCGGTACTAAGGTTGAAACGCGAATATCCGGACGTAAGACTGCGTCTGTTTCTTCCCTGCCGCGACCATTACAAATACTGGAGTCAGTCCGACGCCGCGGTGTTCGGAGAAATACTCCGGCTCGCAGACAGCGCCGAATACGTCAACGAAAAATACTTCCGCGGCTGTATGCAGATGCGCGACCGCGCGATGGTCGACGCGGCAGGAATGCTCGCGGCGTGGCTCCGCCCCGACGAAATGAAGGGCGGAACGGTCTACACCGTCAGATACGCTCTGAAACACGGCGTGCGCGTCGTAAATCTGATTGAGGATATTGAAGATGAGTGAAACTTTGAGAAAATACGGAGACCTGTATCCCGCGGTCCCGATCTGGCTGAACGACGGGGGAGAGGACGACGAATACGCGGACTTTTTCCCGGAAGTTGATTTCCTCCCCGGCGTATCTTACGTGCTGCGCATATCTTCGGACACCGATTACAATATCCTCATCGACGGGCGCCTCTGCGGCTTCGGAAGGTATTCAGACTATCCGGGAAGGGTCATTTTCGACGAATACGAACTCGACGCAAAACCCGGCTCGAAGCTGACGCTTCGCGCCTGGCACAGCGGCGTAAACTCTTTTACGCACGTCCGCGGAAAGGCGTATATCATATTTGCGCTTTTCGCAGACGGAAAGCCGGTCTGCGGCGGATGCTCGTCTCCGCGCACGCTCTCGGCGCCCTCCGCGCCCTACGTTCCGCACAAAAAGAAACTTATCACCTCTCAGATGGGCGCGGGATTTACGCTCGACCTGACTCAAAAAATGCGCGGGCCCCTGCCTTCCGCAGAAGTTGATCTCAAACCTTCCGCAGTGCTTCCCCGGCCGAACAGGAAGCTCGAAACCGGAGAGCAGGTAAAATGCGTCTGCGTCAGAAGCGGCAGATATCAGCCGGACGGAGGAGACGACGCAGCGCAGATAATGCAGAAAGCAAAAACCGATACCGACGAAGGCGGGTATTACTCGATATTCGACGCGGGACTTGAAACCGTCGGATTTCCGCTGATCGAGTTCGACGCCGCGGAGCCCGGAGAGTTCCTTTTCGGCTGGGGCGAACATCTCGACGACGGACGCTGCCGGACGTCGGTCGGAGGCCGCGCCTTCGCCTTCTCCTGCCGTCACGGCGCGGGAAAAATATCCGTCTTTCCCTCCTTCAGGCGGCTCGGATGCAGATATCTGCAGTTTTTCTCCGAAAAAAAGCCCGAGAACCTGCGCGTCTCATTCGTTCCGGTGATTTATCCGGTAAAGCTGCGCAATCCGGAACTTCGCGGAGAACGCAGAAGAATATGGAACGCCGCGGTTCGTACGCTCGAATGCTGCATGCACGAGCATTACGAAGACTGCCCCTGGAGGGAGCAGGCGCTCTACGCTCTCGATTCGAGAAACCAGATGCTCACCGGTTACTCGGCGTTCGAGGACGGCAATCTTGAAATGGTACGCGCGTCTCTCGACCTGATAAGCCGCGGCGTGCGCGCGGACGGCCTTTTGTCCCTCTGCTACCCCGCCGGGCTCGACCGTCCGATTCCGCTCTACTCGCTTGCATATTTCATTCAGTTCCGGGAGTACGTGGAATTCTCGGGCGACGCTGATTTTGCAGCGGAAAAATATCCGATTCTGAAATCGATTATGGACTCTGTGCTCTCGCGCATGATAAAGGACGGGCACTTCAAAGACCTCTGTCCACGCTATCCCGACAGCGCCGGATACTGGAACTTTTACGAGTGGTCGCCTTCGATGTCGGGTTCGCACTATCCCTGCGACGAATCGGATCCGCCCTGCGAGGCGCCCTTCAACGCCGCGCTCTCTATGGCGCTGGATTCGCTCTCAAAGATCGCGCGGGCGGCAAAAGACGCAGCGGGCGCCGCGAAATACGAAAAGCTCTCGACGGAAGTATCGGCTGCGGTCGGACGCGTCTTCAGACGCGCGGACGGCCTTTTTTCGAGCTTTACAGACAGATCCGACGCTCCCGTTTCGGTGCTGACGCAGGCGATGTGCCTTTTGTGCGGAGCCGCCGACGGTCTCGACAACTCTTCAGCTCTTCGCCTGATCGAAAACGACGGAGGGGACGGATCGATTCCCGCCACTCTGAGTATGGCGTGCTTCAGATACGACGCTATGCTGCGCGAGAACGCCGAGAAATATTCGGGGGTAATATTATCCGAAATCGACAGAGACTGCTCTATGATGCTCTCACGGGGCTCTGCGACCTTCTGGGAGACGCTGCTCGGCTCGGACGATTTCGGAGGAGCCGGATCTCTCTGCCACGGCTGGAGCGCGATGGCCGTTCACTACTACAGGCTGCTTGCCCGATGAATCGCCTTTGCGGTGCTTTTTCACGCTTTTTGGTGAATTCCCAAAGTAAATTCCACAGTTGTAAAGGGGTGGCATTTACCGTGGGAAAGCAGTGGAATTTATTCTGAGAAAAGAGAGAAGGAAGACACAGAAAGATCTTTATTGATGGTCTGAAGAGTGGAAAACAGACAGAAAAAGAATGATCAAGACATAGCTAAAAGAGCCTGGGGAGATTTTTCCCAGACTAAATTCCACCGGTGTGGAATTTACTTTATTTGAGTTGCTTCAGAAGTTTTGGGGTTTGAATAACTTTCGTCGGATCTACGAAAGAGATTCCCAGAGCAGAAGCAAATTCACGGGAATAAGTGAAAGAAAACAGATCGTAGGAACTTTTGCCGTTGAACTGTTTTCTCTTCACAGCATTCACGTGAGAGAAAATGGTATTGACATCATCCTGACTGAAAGAGTCGAATGATGAGCCGGATGGAACAATGCCTCTGAAAAGAGTGTGATTGTTTTCAACATGAGGCTTTTGAAATGGAGAATTCGGATCACAGAAGAACAGCCTGGTTTCCCTCATACCGTTGCAGTCGTTTTCAAAAGCAATTACATTGCTGAACTCACCGCCGTTGTCGGTCAAGAGGATGGGGAAATAATACCCAAAATCTAATCCGGCATCAGCAAGTCTCTTTTTGAGCTCGATGACTTTTGATGCTGCCTCGGCTGCTGTCTTGTTATCGAGGAGAAGGCCGAACATAAAATCGACGTTCACAAACTGAAACGTCATGATGACTTTTCCTCCAATCCGACCGATAACGGTATCCATTTCAACACAATTGATTCTGGGATTTTCCTCGGTGAACAACAGAAAATCCTCAAATGATCTGCCGGATTTGACACCTTTGGGCACGTATTCCCCTTTTTTCTGCTTTCTCGGTTTGAATTTTGCAGCACGTGGCAAATCCACTTTTGAAAGTCGGTAGTATCCCGCATCAATATATCTGTACACCGAAGATTTGGAAACGTCAAGATTGTTTGCAGTTATTGCATGATATACGTTCTGCCCTGATTTAACCGCAGACACTATTATTCCTTCGGTTGTGTAGAATTCTTCCTTGTTCAGGGGAATGCCTTCTCGAGACGTTTTGAGAGTTGTCTCGTATTCGGACTGTGCCACACGTCCATTATACAACCGTCTTGTATACCTGCAGGTACTGCGCGATTTCTTATCGCACCCGTTGCATACAAAAGGTGCTTTCATCAGGAGCGGACATACACCTTCCACGGTCGAGAATCCACTCTTGTGCTCCTTGCTGTGATTTTTCACCTCCTTCGATACTGTTGTCTGGTCTTTGTCGATGCGCTTCGCGATATCTTTGAAGTGCATTCCTTTGCACAAACACTCCTGGATTTCAATCCGATCATCAAGAGTCATGTGCTTGTTCTTTTTGCTTTTGGTTTCCATTGTCTGGGCCTCCTTTTCCCAGACTAAATTCTACCATATTTTTTTCCCAGAGTAAATTCCATCGCAAATTCCACTGTGGAATTTACTTTGGGAATTCACGGATTTGTAAAATTCCCGTCTCTTCTGCGTGCTGCAGACATGCTCGGAGCGGAATTCGTCGCGACCGGTCACTACGCGAGAATAATTAAAACGCCCGACGGTCCGAGGATCGCCCGGGGCGCCGACGCGAAAAAGGATCAGTCTTATTTTCTCTACCGGCTCGGTACTGCCGAACTTGATAGAATTCTCTTCCCGCTCGGGGATATGACGAAGGATGAGGTACGGAGATTCGCGAAGGAGTACGGGCTTCCCTCCTCCTCTGCGTCCGACAGCCAGGACGTCTGCTTCCTGCCCGACGGCGGCAGCGGCGACTTCGTTTCGGAAGCCGCCGGAGACAGACATCATTCGGGCGACTTCACCGACGCGTCGGGCCGGCTGCTCTGACGGCACCGCGGGTACTGGTACTATACGCCGGGACAGCGCCGCGGGCTCGGACTCAGCTCGGACGCGCGTCTTTACGTGCAGAAGATAATTCCCGACGAGCGCAGGGTTATACTCGGACCCGAGAGCGATCTCTACCGCGACAGAGTTGAAATCCGGAACGTTTCCTACCCGGGAAGCGCGCCGGATGGGCCCTTCAGGACGGACGTCGTTCTCAGGTATTCGAAAAAAGCGTCTCCGGCAACGGTAATTCCCGAAGGCGACACGGCGACAATCGAGTTCGACCTTCCTCAACGCGCCCCCGCGCCCGGACAAAGCGCGGTGTTTTACGAGGGAAACGCAGTCGTCGGCGGCGGTATAATTGATTAAAAATCCTTAAATAAACGAATTTCGAGCATCTTAACAGAAAAAAACAAGAACTTGAAAAATGCATAAAGAGGTGATCTTATGTTTGACGCAACGATATTAAGGAAAGTGCTTGTTCAGTATAAGCAAAACTTCGTTTCCAAGCAATGGGGAGACGAAAAGTACAAATGGGAAGCAGTAAAGTGGTTTCAAGGCAATTGGGATGTTAATGCTGCCGATTTTACTGAAATGTTGAGTCGATCGCTGGACAAAACCTTCAACCTGCTGGTCTCAAATAGCTTCTTCCCGAAAGGCATGATTGTCGGCTTTGCAAAGGCTGCTCCCGAAGAGGTACGCGCTATGTTTATTGCGCTCTTCGACGAGAACAAGGATGTCTTTGAGAGAATGGATGCATTCAAACTGCAGTCAACCGTTCTCTTGGAGAAATACGGTAATGGGGCTGCGCAACACTATCAATATGAAAACGCCATAAGCACCTATCTTTGGCTCCGATACCCGGACAAGTATTACATCTATAAGTTCGGTGAGGTAAAAACTGTCTCGGAAGAATTGAGGTCGGACTACCGTTTCAAGAAAGGTGCCTATGCCGACAACATCCGTAACTTCCTGAGGCTTTACGATGAAATAAGCGCTGCTCTTAAAGAGGATACAGAGCTTGTGGACCTCTTCAGGTCGCAGCTGACTGACACCTGCTATCCTGACCCTGAATTGAAAACTCTGGCGATTGATGTCGGTTTCTACATCAGCAGATGCTTTTCAAGGAAAGATTCCGATACTCATGTCGAAGAAGAATGGTTCCCGGCACATTACACCCCGGGACTGTCTGTGGATGACTGGGTTAAGTTGCTGGGTAACTCTGAAGTCTTTACTCCCGGAAGCCTTGAAATCATGAAGCGCATGAAAGACTATGGTGGACAAGCCACATGTAAGCAACTGTCCGTAAAATATGGTCAGTCGATTAATTTCTACAATACGGGTTCATCCAATCTTGCAAAAAGAGTTGCTGAAATAACAGGATGCCCGGTTCTGGAAAACGATACTGAAAACTCAAAATGGTGGCCGATCCTTTATACCGGGCGTCACGCATCTAAGGATGAGCAGGGTTCATACATTTGGAAACTCCGAGATGAGCTTTCTACTGCGCTGGACAAAGTTGATTTGTCTGCTGTTGAGTTGTATGTTAAGACGGTTTCCGGTGAAAGAGAACGCGGCTACTGGTGGCTGAACGCGAATCCGAAAATCTGGAGCTTTTCCGACATTGCAATCGGCGATGTTCAGGACTATACGCTCTTCAATGAGAACGGCAATAAGCGACGCATCTTCCAAAACTTCCTTGATGCAAAAGCCGGAGATATGATCATTGGATATGAGTCTTATCCGGTGAAACAAGTTGTCGCTCTCGCTCGTGTCAAGGCCGAGCAGGACGGCGAAAAACTGTGCTTTGAAAAGGTAGAAGGTCTCACAACGCCTATTGATTATGCGACTTTGAAAGGATGCCCGGAACTGGATAACATGGAGTATTTCACGAATCCGCAGGGCAGTTTGTTCAAGCTCACCAGAGGCGAGTACGACTTCATCCTTGATATTATCCGTGAAGAGAATCCACTTGCTTCTGATTTGTCAATTGATTCCTTTACAAAGAACGACTTTCTCGATGAGGTTTATATGACCGAAAAGCGCTATGAAAACCTCGTGGCTGTGCTTCGGTATAAAAAGAACATCATCCTTCAAGGCGCACCCGGTGTTGGTAAGACTTTCGCTGCAAGGCGTCTGGCTTGGTCCATAATGGGCGAAAAAGATGATAACCGCATAGAGTTTGTACAGTTCCATCAGAACTACTCATATGAAGATTTCATGATGGGCTATAAACCCGTCGAGGACGGCTTCGAGCTTAAGTTTGGCGTTTTCTATCGTTTCTGTCAGAAAGCCGCAAACCAACCGGACAAAGAGTTCTTCTTCATTATCGACGAGATCAACCGTGGTAATATGAGTAAGATCTTCGGTGAACTCCTGATGCTGATTGAAAAAGACTACAGAGGAACAAAGGCGACATTAGCCTATAACGGACTGTCTTTCTCGGTACCGAAGAACCTTTACATCATCGGTATGATGAATACGGCTGACCGCAGCCTTGCCATGATCGACTACGCGCTTCGCCGTCGTTTCAGCTTCTTTGAGGTGGAACCAGGCTTTGATTCTGAAGGTTTCATACACTATCAGAACAAACTGAACAACGAAACGCTTAACGAACTTGTAAGCAAAGTTAAAGACTTGAATCATGAGATCTCTCTTGATAAATCGCTGGGGAAAGGATTCTGCATTGGTCACAGTTACTTCTGCGGCATGGATTCATGCACTGAGGAGTGGCTGCACTCTATTGTTGATTATGAAATTCTCCCGATGCTGAATGAATACTGGTTTGATGATCCAAATAAGGTCCAGCGCTGGGAGAACATTCTGCATGGTGTTTTTCAATGATAAAGGATAAGAGCATCTTCATAAAAAACTTATACTATATGCTTTCGTATGCCTTCACTACGCTGAACCAAAGCTGGTATGAAGATGTTGCAAAAGAGGAATTTGAGAACATGCATAACCTCTTCGCCGCGATCCTTGCAAAAGGCATCGGCAGGCAGTTGAAACAGGGGTTGTATCGTGAGTACCTGAATCGCAAAGCGGATGTTACGGTGGTTCGTGGCAAGATCGATATGTCAGGAACCATCCAGAACAAGCTGGCCAGAAAGAGGGTGTTGACCTGTGAATTTGACGAGCTTTCTGAAAACAACCTTTTGAACCAGATTCTGAAAACTACCGTCATGCTCCTACTACGGCATTCTCGGGTGGATCAAGACTACAAGAATGACCTGAAAAAGGAAATGCTGTTCTTCTCGAACGTTGACACAATTGATCCCGCGTCCATTCGATGGTCGTCGATCCGGTTTCAAAGAAACAACAACACCTATCAAATTCTAATCAGCTTGTGTCAGCTAGTGCTTGAAGGAATGCTTATGACTACCGATACCGGTGAATACAAACTGGCATCATTTGTAGACGAGCAGCGAATGAACCGGCTGTATGAGAAATTTATTCTCGAATATTACGCAAAGGAATGCCCGCAGGTGACGGCAACGGCCTCACAGATTCCGTGGGCCTTAGATAATGGCATTGGCACGATGCTGCCGGTTATGCAAAGCGACATTATGCTGACCAGAGGCAGTGAGGTGCTTGTAATCGATGCGAAGTATTATACGCACACCACACAGACGCAGTATGATGTCCACACGCTCCATTCAGCGAACTTGTATCAGATTTTCACCTATGTAAAAAACAAGGATTCCGAGTTTGGAGATAAGCCTCACACAGTATCAGGCATGCTTTTGTATGCAGCGACAGATGAGGCAATTCAGCCGGACAACAGCTATCAGATGAGCGGTAATAAGATTAGTGTAAAAACGCTTGATTTGAACCGGAACTTCTCTGAGATTGCCGCACAGCTTAATGCCATAGTCGCAGATAATTTCGCGTAAAGGAAAATGGAGAAGGAACGTTTTTGTGTTTCTTTTAATATCCGGCAGAGCCGGATATATAGCGTCGTGCGAAGAGCTAATATCACGGCTTCGCGCCGAAGGCTCGTAGCCCCTCGTCCGGCGGAGCCGGATATATCGCGCGGCGCGGAGCGCCGCATATCGAATACCGCGCAAGCGGTATATTTCGAGCGCACGCACAGCGTGCGCATCTCGAGCGAGCGGCAGGCTTTTTGAGCCTGCCTGCGAGCCTTTCATGCGCCGCAGCGCAATTCATGCCGCGTAGCGGCAATTCATGCGAGCGCAGCGAGCAATTCATGCCGCGTAGCGGCAATTCATGCGGCGGAACGCCGCAATTCATGCGAGCGCCGCGAGCAATTCATGCGCGAAGCGCAATTCATGCCGCGTAGCGGCAATTCATGCGAGCGCAGCGAGCAATTCATGCGCGAAGCGCAATTCATGCCGCGTAGCGGCAATTCATGCGAGCGCAGCGAGCAATTCATTCCTCATCTGCGGCAAGTTATGATTACGCTTCGCGTAAGTTATGATTACGCTTCGCGTAAGTTATGATTACGCTTCGCGTAAGTTATGATTACGCTACGCGTAAGTTATGATTGCCGCCGATGCGGCAAGTTATGAGTCTCGCTGCGCTCGACGTTATTCATACAATACCGCACGGTTCGCCTGGCGAACCGTGCGGTATTGTATGTCAAATGAACGAGCCCTCAGTTACGACGCAGAGGGCGTTACTTCCTCTTCGTATACGTAAATGACTATCTTGTCGCCGTCTTTGAGGACGTAGTCCTTCATCGCCGTTCCGTTCGGCTTGGCGGTCGTGGCAGACATAAGCTCGTCGTTGAGCGACCATACGAAGCGGTAGAGCTTGACGTTGCCGTTCGAAAGCGTCTTCTGAGCCGGCGCCTCGAGCTTGCGGCTGGAGTTGGTGAAGCTCATGAACATTCCCTCGATATCGGTCTCGTAGGTCGTCTGTCTCTCTTCGCAGAGTTTCGCGACCGCGTCGAACGCGTTCGTTCCCTCGTCAACGACGTAGGTTCTGTGAAGGATCATGATGTCCTTGTCGTCGGCCGAAACGACGCCGTCGATCTCGATGTAAACGGTCACCTTCGGAACCGCCGGTTCGCCGCAGGAAGCGAGAGCTCCCGCGAGCATCAGGCAGGAGAGGATGAGAGCAAAGAATCTTACTTTTCTGTTGATCATTTTTTACCTCCGTTTTGAAGGGATTGACGCCCTTCAGCGATATTATATCTCTTTATTCCGGATTTGTCAAGATGAGCGTTGAGAATTATTTTCATCTGTCATGGAATAAGCCATGACGATGAGAAATTGAACCTGATCCTGTCGAGAGCCACGGCCGAGGGCGCCGAAGACAGACTTCCGGCAGACAAAAGGTCCGACGGCGCAAGAGCCGAATAGTAGGAAGCCGCGTAGATCGAATCGAAGAGCGCCCGGTCGAAGTGATCGTTGCAGGTCGCGTTGAACTGAACGTGCTGCGAATCGACGTAGCTCGAGGTGTAGGGCAGCGTAAATACCGCGTTCTCCTCTTTTCCGTCGACGATCTTTTTGCGGTATCTCATGTTCGTATAATACGGCCAGCTCTTGTGCTGCGAGTAGGGCGCTACTCCCTGCGTGAGCGGCATGTAAGTATACTGCGCATCGAGGATAGGCAGATACTGGTTGGCGTCGAAGAAGCGGTCGGCTTCGTTGACCTTCACGAGCGCGACCTTCGTCCGGTTTTCGGACGGGCAGGTGCAGCCGGGCATGCAGATTCCGCCGGTGACCGAATCGTACTCGACGAGAATATGCGTGCGGCACTGTTCGGTCGGCTCGGTTCCCCTGATGAAATATCCGGTCTCGGTCCGGCTGCCTCTCGGGTCGAGCAGGCAGGCGTCGGTCGAGAGCAGTCCCGAATCGCGGCAGTAGGTGCACTCGACGATCTGATCCGATTCGGCGAAATGCTTTCTCTCTGAATCGGGCAGAGCCGCGTACTCCTCGTGAAGCGGGAGCATGATCTTGTCAAAGAGGCGGAGGGTCGGGTTGGCGTCCTTCCAGGCCTTCTGCTGAGGATATCCGAACCAGAGTCCGCAGAGATAATAGGGCGTGTATCCGATGAACCAGCGGTCGTAGTAGTCTCCGGCGGAACCCGTCTTACCCGCGACGTCGATTCCGGTGATATTGCCGAACTGAACGCCCGAATCGCTTCCCGGAGTTCCGTAAGCGGTACCGCCCGAAGCAGATATGACGCGGCTCAGCATCTTGTTCATCACGATGGCAGTCTCCGGCTTGATCGCGACCGTGCTGTCGACGTCGTTTTCAAGCAGCACGCTGCCGCGGCTGTCGGTTACCTTCAGATATGAATGCGGACTGTTGTAAACGCCCTCGTTCGGGAATATCGTATATGCAGCGGTGATCTCGGCGATTCTGACTCCGTAGTTGAGCTGTCCGAGGCCGAGCGCCGCCTGACCGATGTCGGATATCACCGTGCCGTCGGACAGAACGGTGTATTCGACGAGGCTCTTCATGTTCAGCGTGTCGCGGCAGAAGAGGAAGGCACTGCGCAAACCCGTCTTGTTGAGCAGTTTGACGGGTACGGTGTTGAGAGACAGTCTTACGGCGTTGTATATGTTCGTAAGTCCGAGATATCTGTTACCGCCCGTGAAGGTTTCGGAGTTGCGCGGCCAGCCGAGCGTCGAAACGGTGTAGTTGACCGGCGTGTCGTCGAAGACGCTCGCCCAGGTGTATTCGCCCGAATCGAGTGCCGGACCGTAAACCGAGAGCGGCTTGATAGCAGATCCCGAGGGACGCTGCGTGTGATATGCGTAGTTCCAGAGCCGGTTGCCGGTCTTCTGTCCGCGGGCTCCGGCGACGCCGAGGATATCCCCGGTGTAGGGATCCATCACGATTCCCGCCGACTGCGCCTTGTATCCGGCGTCGCGGTCGGGGAAATTGTCCTCGTTCGTGAATACGTCGTCGAGAAGCTGCTGAATTTCGGGAACTATCGTCGAATAGATATTGAGTCCGCCGCTGTAAACGAGCTTCGCGGCGTCGCTCTCGGTCATTCCCTTCCGCGTCTGAAGGTCGGATATGACCTCGGAAATCACATACTCGGTGCCCCAGGAGATGATGCCGCTCGCCTGCTGTTCGGTGAGCTTTTCGTTCTCCGAAGGCAACTTCAGCACGAGTTCTGTGTTGATCGCCTCTTCGTAGCGCCTTCTCGAGATATGCCCCTGATCGTACATCTCATAGAGAATCCAGCCGCGTCTCTCCTCGTTATGCTCGGGGAAGACGACGGGATTGTAGTAAGACGGGTTCTGCGTGATCCCGGCGATAGCCGCGCATTCGACGAGCGTCAGTTCGGAGACGTCCTTCGAGAAGTAGTTGTAGGCGGCCGACTGCACGCCGTAGTTGCTTCCGCCGAAGTTGACCTTGTTAAGATAGAGTTCGAGTATCTCGTCCTTGTCCATCTTCGTCTCAAGGTCGAGCGCCCAGAAAATCTCCTGAATCTTGCGCTGTATCGTATAATCGTCTTCGCCTGTTATGTTCTTTATCAGCTGCTGCGTTATCGACGAGCCGCCGAATGATGACGATCCGGTGAGGAACGTGAAGGCGGCGCCGAAGGTCCGCTTCCAGTCGACTCCCTGATGCGTCTCAAAGCGCTTGTCTTCAATCGAAATGACGGCGTATTTGAGGTCGTCGGGGATCTGGTCGAGCTTTACGTATACGGTCTCCTTGTCGGCCGAAATCTTTTCTCCCTCTGCGAACACCGCCTCGCCCTCGCGGTTGAGCCGGTCGTCGAAATCATACCAGTACAGACTTGTGGCCGTCGTGCCTCCGGCCATGGTCATACGGAAGAGAGATACGTCGATTTCGGTGTTTACGTAGTTGCGGATATAAATCGTCAGGGCGCACCCGACGATGACGCCTGCCAGCGAAACGATCAGCATAATCGTTATCAGAACGTCGGCGGCAATCTTCAGAAAGAGTCCCGCGCCCTTGAGAAGCGTCCTGAACGCCTTGCGCATTTCAACGCCCCATTTGATTTTTTCCATCGGGCCGGTCCCCCTTTCCCTGTGTACTCAATAATATTATACAACAAAATCGCAACGGAATCAATAGTTTAACGGCAGCTTGTTATTTCACGACGACCGAATCCGCGCCGCAGACGTCTCTCAGCGCCCTGAGAAGCGCCCAGGATCCGTCGACGCCAGACGCCGCCTGCTCGTATTTACCCGTATCAGAGAAGAAGTAATAGAGCGGCATTCCGCCGTCGAAAATTCCCGCGAGATTGTCGCACTTGCGGTACTCGCGGCTCTCCTTCGACGGAACTCTGACGAAGAGAATTCCCCGTTTCGGAGGCTGACCTGCCGGTTCGCCCTTCCCCTTTTTGTCAGTTTTTGTTTCGTCTGCGTCTTTGCTCTCAGGTGATACGGAACTCTTCTCTTCCGGGACAGTCTTTACCTGAGCTGAAATTTTGTTTTCCGGTTTTGAATCCGCGGTATCCCGCGTGCGGAAAATGACGCCGCAAGCGGCGAGTTCCTCTTTGCGGAGGAAGTCTTCGGGATATTCGGGCGGATCGGGTTTCTTCTCCGCGTCGGAGTCTGCGGCCTGTCCGAACATATCGAGCTGTCCGTCGACGTCGGGCTGCCTGCCGTTTTCGGGCCATTCGGCGTCAAGTTCTGAAACGAGAGCGGCGCGCGTGCGGCAGGTGAAGNNCAGGTGAAGTCGAAAGCGCCCGCCATGATCGCCGAATAAACTCCCCGGCGGCCGACGTCCCGTCTGTCCGAACGGAAGAGGAAGTCTTCAAAAGATTTGTAAAGACCGTTCTGTCTCTCTGCGACGACCGACGACGCAAATCTCGGCCCGCATCCGCGGAGAGAAGCAAGTCCGAAACGTATTCCATTTTCGCAGGGCTCGGGTCCTTCGACGCTGAGATTGACGTCGGGCGGCAGAAAGGGAGTGCCGAGGCGCCAGGCTTCGGACGCGAGCTCCTGCAGTCTGTCGGACGCCCAGCCGTCTGCGAGCGCCGCGATATAGTGCGCCGGATAAACAGCCTTGATATACGCCGTCCGGAAGGTTATCATCGCGTAGGCGACTGCATGGCTGCGGTTGAAGGCGTATCCGGCGAAAGACGCCATATCGTCGAAGAGACGTCCGGCCGCGTCTGCGCTCATTCCCCGCTCTCCGGCGCCCGAAACGAAAGCGTCGCGTTCTCCGGCGAGAGCCGGGGCGTCCTTTTTCGACATCGCCCTGCGGACAAGATCTGCGTGCCCGGCGGTATATCCCGCGAGCGTTTTGAATATCGATATAACCTGTTCCTGATAGACTATGCAGCCGTACGTCGGTTTCAGTATATCCTCAAGCAGGGGATGCGGATAGACTACGCTTCCCGGATTCTGCCTTCCCGCGAGATATTTCGGTATCGAATCGACGGGTCCGGGACGGTAGAGCGCAATCGCCGCCGCAAGGTCTTCGAGAGAGGAGGGACGCATCCGTCTGACAAGAGAAGTGATGCCATCCTTTTCAAGCTGGAAGACGCCGAGCGTCAGCCCGTCGGATAGCAACCGGTAGGCCGCGGGCGAATCGGGATCGACCTTCGATACGTCGAAGCCGGGCTCTTTCTCCCTGACCGTGCGCGAGGCGGCCTCGATCAGCGTCAGATATCTGAGAGCGAGAAAATCGAATTTGAGGAAGCCGAGAGAGGCGACGTCGTTCATGTCGTACTGCGTGACAAGTCCCTCTTTTCCGGCGTAGAGCGGAAGGACTTCTGACGCAGGGCTGCCTGTAATCACGACTCCGGCCGCGTGCACCGAAAGACCCCTGACGAACCCTTCGACAAGTGACGCGACTCTGAGAGCGTCGGCCGCGGATTCGGAAAAAGAGGCGATATCTCCGAGCAGACCTTCCTTCAGCATTCCGGCTATTCCCCGCCCTCCGTCGTCGGGAAGCTTTGAACAGACGGCGTCTGTCGCCTGCGGAGTCATCCCAGAGGCGCGGCAGGCGTCGCGCAGGGCGGCTTTCGGCGCGAAAGTCCCGTAGGCGGATATTCTCGCTACGCGGTCTGCGCCGTATCTGCCCTTCAGGTATTCTATTACCTCGTCCCGCCGCAGGCTGTCGAAATCGACGTCGATATCGGGCATACTGACGCGGTCGGGATTGAGAAATCTTTCAAAATAAAGTCCGTATTTTACCGGGTCGACCTCGGTGATTCCGGTGCAGTATGCGACAAGACTCCCGCAGCCCGATCCCCTTCCCGGGCCTACGGCGATGCCCGCCTTCTTCGCGGCTCCGACGTAATCGGCGACGATGAGAAAATAGTCGTCAAATCCCATGCCCGAGATGACGTCGAGCTCGCCGGCGAGGCGGTCTGCATATTCGTCGAGCGTGTGTCCGGAAGCCGGTATCAGTCCCGCCTTCATCAGCCGCCCGAGTCCCTCTCCGGCGAGAGCGAGCAGTTCGTCCCGCGCGTTCGCCCCTTCCGGCAGCGGAAACGCGGGCAGAAGGCGCGCCGAGAAATCGAAAGAGAAAACGCATCGTTCGGCGATTTTCACCGTGTTCGCGACGGCTTCGGGAAACTGAGAGAAGAGTTCTGCCATCTCGTCGCCGGTCTTGAAGCGGTATTCGGGCGAGGATGGTACGCATTCGGAAAGCGGCGTTCCCGTTCTGAGGCAGACGAGCGCGTCGCAGAGTTCCGCGTCCTCCGCCCGAATGAATTTAACTCTGTTTGACGCGACGCACCCGACGTCGGCCGCTTCCGCGGCGCGCGCCATCATCGCGACCGAACCCGTTTCGGAGGGCAGAAGATGGTTTTCAAGTTCGACGAAGAAATTCGCCTGTCCGAAAAGTCCTTTGTACTTCCTCGCGGTTTCGACGGCTCTCGGAAAATCTCCGGCAGAGACGTGCGAGAATATCTCCCCTTCGGTTCCTCCGCAGAGCGCGATAAGTCCCGAAGTTCTGCCCGAAAGGACGTCCGCCTTCAGGGTCTCTCCCTTCTGCAGGGCGAGCGAGTAATCGGCGACAAGCGACGTCAGATTCCGGTAGCCCTCTGCGTTCTCGCAGAGCAGCACGAGCGTGCCGTTCTCTCCTCCGAAAACCGAAAAACCGATTTCGCATCCGACGATCGGCTTCACTCCCGCCTCGGCGCAGGCGCGCGCAAAAATCACGCATCCCGACATCGTTCCGCAGTCTGTCAGCGCGACGGCGGTCTGTCCCGCCGCTGCAGCCGCGAAAGCGACGTCTCTCACGCGGCAGGCGCCGTCCGGGAGCGTGTATTCGCTGTTAACGTGAAGATGGCAAAAATCGGTCATTTTTTGTCTCCGGTTTATTGAGAGGCGCTTTTCCGCGGCCTCTCAGTTCTGTCCGCCCGCAAGGCGGAATATTTTTTCCATTCTGTGATTGAGTCCCGACTTTGAAATCGGAGGCGTGTGAAGCGCGGCAAGTTCGGACATCGTCGCGTCGGGATTCGCTTCGCGCAGTTCGGCGGTCATTCTGACGTCGGCGTCGAGAAAAGCGATTTTGCCGCTCTCTCTGAGTTTTTCAATCGCTTTAAGCTGCAGCGCAGACGCGCGCGCGGCGTTTGCAATGTTGCCGACCTCGCAGTTCGACTGTCTCTGCAGATCTCTTTTAAGAGTCCTTACCAGGCCTTCCTGCATCAGTTCCATAGCGCAGACGGGAGCGCCCGCCGCTGCGGCGAGTCCTTCGACTCCCTCCGACGATCTGATCAGAAGACAGGTATCGCCCTTGCGGTTTGACAGCGTCGGGAATATTCCTGCGGCGGACAGCATCTCCTTGAGTTTCGACGCCCGCGCGGGGTCCTTGATTCTGAACTCGGCCCTCGCCCCGTGCGACTGGTCGGGATAGGTGCCGCAGGAAAGAACGGTTCCTCCGATAAAGGCCGTCCGGCATCCGGGACACCTGAAAAAATCGGGTTCCTCGGATACTCTCGCGGTATCAGACAGCCCGGATATCAAAGATGAGAGTTTCGGCGAATCGACGAGTATCTCGGCGCCCTCGCGTCCGTAGCTGTTAAAATATTCGGGNNTAAAGCTCGTTTATCAGCGCCGCCGCCAGGGCGACGTTCTCTTTCCCGGGCAGGCGAACCCAGACCGAGCCGCCGACTCCGGATTCAGCGTTGAGGAGCAGACCGGCGAGCAGCGACCTTCTGCAACATGAGGACGCCGGGAGTTTCGAGCGTATCTCGGCTCTTACGGTTTCGGTATATCCGCTCATCAGCCCTTATCCGGTTCGCATGGAACGACTCTTATCTCGACTTCGGGTCTTACCCCGTAGTTTTCAAAGAGTTTTTCCCTTACGAGTTCTATCAGAGAGAGGACGTCCCTGCAGGTCGCGCCTCCGCAATTGACTATGAATCCGGCGTGCTTGAGCGAGACCTCGGCGCCGCCGATTCTCGTCCCCTTGAGGCCCGATTCCTCTATCATCTTTCCGACGTACATATCGGGAGCGGGACGCTTGAAGACGCTTCCCGCGCTCGGAAATTCGAGGGGCTGCGACGTGCGGCGCTTAGCTTGGAGTTCGCGCATGCGTTCGGCGATCTGCTCCGGATCTCCTTCGGAAAGGCCGAATGTTGCCGACAGAACCGAATATCTCTTATCGTCCTGAAACAGCGTATGTCGGTAGGTCATTGAGGCAAATCCGGGACCGGCGTCGAAAACTATTCCCGTCTCCGAGTCGAACAGCGTCATCGACGTCAATACGTCGGATATCTGTCCTCCGTACGCCCCGGCGTTCATTACGACGCCTCCGCCGACAGATCCCGGAATCCCGTGAGCAAACTCAAATCCTGTCAGAGAAGCGTCGAGCGCGCGGGATGCAGCCGTCGCCATACGGCATCCGGCGCCGGCTTCGAGTACGCTGCCCGAGGCTCGGCAGAAGTCTATCGCCGTCGTAAAGAGCGCGGCTCCTCTGAGTCCTTCGTCCGAAAAGAGCAGGTTTGTTCCCCGCCCGACGGTAACGCAGGGGACTCCCTCGTCCTTCAGTATTCCGAAGGCGGCTGCAAACTGCGGGGCGTCTGACGGAAATACCGAGAGATCGGCGGGGCCGCCTATCCTGAACGACGTGCGCGGCGCGAGAGGCGCGTTTTTCTCGTATTCAATTCCGAGTTCCGCAAGTCTGCGGGCCGCGGTTTTAATAATGTCTGTCATATCTGTTCTCCAAAAGCGTCCGTCATCTTCCGATCGACTCAAGGAATCCGGGAAGACGGACGAAGCGGTCAATCACGTAGTTGATTTTCATTCCGTCCGGCGCCGGTGTGCCATTAGGGTTCACCCAGCAGACGTCGATTCCGGCGCCGATTCCGCCGCGTATATCAGACGAGAGCGAGTCTCCGACGACGAGAGCTGCTTCGCGGTCGAAGCCGGGTATCCTCTCCGACGCCTTCCTGAAATACTCGGGCGAGGGCTTTACGGCTCCGATATAGTCGGAGATGAAGACGTCCTTCACGTAAGACGTAAGGCCGCTGTCGCTGATTCGCTTCTCCTGTACCGGGCCGATTCCGTTGGTGATTATATAGAGTTCGCGGTCCTTCGCAAGCTCCCGGCAGCATTCGAGCGCTCCGGGAAAGAGAAAGTGCTGGTATGCAAGCGACGACGCGTATCCCTCGGCAAGCGCGCAGGTATCGGTATCAAATCCGAAATGCGCCGCAAACTCCTCGAATCTCGCGTACATCAGTCTTTCCTTGGTTATCTCCCGCCGCTCGAGCATCTTCCAGTATTTCAGGTTGATCTCGCTGTATCCGTCGATAATCTCACTGCCCGACGGAAGCCCGGCGGCGTCGAGCGCCTTTTTGAGGGCGCTCTCCTCGCAGCGGAGAAAATCGAAGATCGTATCGTCGGCGTCAAGAAGGAGAAAGTCGTAGCGCTTTTTCTCCGTCATTTGGACACCCTGATCCTGTCGGAGAATGTCATCACGGCCGTCACGCCGGCTTCAACGCAGAGTTCAAAGAGACGCGAGCAGACGGGATTTTCGGTATAGAAGTGACCCGCCTCGAAGATGCAGAGTCCGCTGTCTGCCGAATCGGTCAGCGAGTGATATCCGACCTCCCCGCCGACGAGCGCGTCGGCTCCGCAGGCGGCTGCGGCTCCGATCAGAGACCTGACGGAACCTCCGGCAACCGCGACCTTTCTGATCTGCCGTCCGGTGTCCGAATATGCGACGTATGGCGCGCCGAGCGTGTCGCGTATGCGGTCGGCAAACTGTCCTGCGTAGAGCGGTCTGTCGAGCCGTCCGACGCGGAGAAGATCGCCCTCGCCCGCCTTTATCGTTTCGGTGACTCCGAGCAGTCCGGCGAGTATATCGCTGACTCCGCCGTCGGCTGCGTCGAGGCGCGTATGGAAGCTCATAACCGCGATACGGTTGTCAATGAGTCTTATAAGTTTCGATCCGCGCGGATCCGAGGCGCACACCGAACCGATCCCCCCGAAGAGCATCGGATGGTGAGCGAGGATCACCTGGCAGCCCTCGGCGATCGCTTCTTCGACGACGTCGCCGGTGACGTCGAGAGCAATCAGCACGCGCTCGACCTCGATATCCGGATCGGGGCAGCAGGACATACCGTCGACGTCTCCCGGAAGAGAGAGCGAGGACGGAATCTTTTCGCACAAAAATGAGTAGAATTCGGAAACAGTCATCAGAGGGCAGCTCCTTTGGTTTTTTGGCTCTTCGTATCTTCGTGTTGCACGACACACGTGCAAATGAAGTGAGTTATGATTGCGCTGCGCGCAAGTTATGAGTTCCGCTCCGCGGAACGTAAAAACACACAAAATTATGAAGAGACGTTATTTTCGGCAACGCGGGCATAAAAAACTTGTTTTTTCCCCGCCCTTATGTTATAATATTATGGTCGCCGGAAAACCCGGCGGTAAAAACGCGCCTGTGTAGCTCAGATGGATAGAGCGACCGCCTCCTAAGCGGTAGGCCAGCGGTTCGAATCCGCTCACGGGTGCCAGGAAAAAGTGCCTTTTGCCCGCAAAAGGCGCTTTTTCAATGATATCCGTTCCTTGCGGAACGGATGATATATGCTTCGCATATGATATCCGCCTGCGCGGATGATATACGCCTGCGGGCGTATAAAGGAACGGATATCATATCATATTGCGCCGCAGGAGCAATATATCATACGGCTTGCCGTATATCATACTTGCGAAGCAAGTATATCATATCGCCGTCAGGCGATATATCATTTTCTGTTATCCTTCCCCACAAAATTCGCGTAATATTCGTACGACTCGAGCAGCGCACGCCAGCTGGCTGCGATGATGTCGGTAGACGCTCCCATCGTATGCCAGACGGCGTCGCCGTCGCCCGACTCCACGAATACGCGGACAGTCGACGCCGACGCCATCGAGTCGTTGGCGTCTATTCTTGCTTTTATGTCGAGCATCTTGACTCTGTCGATTCCCGGGCAGACGTCCCGCAGGGCGTTGTGCGCCGCGACGTCGAGCGCGTTTACCGGGCCGTCTCCCTCTCCGGCGTTCAGATACTCTCTGTCTCCGAGACTGATTCTGACTATCGCCGACCAGCAGCTCTCTGAAGGTCTGTCGGCGCTGAATATCAGCTTGTAATCGATAAGCTCAAGCCGCTTCGAGATACCGCCGAGCACCCGTCCGGCGAGCAGCCGCAGAGACGCGTCCGAGTTGTCGAACTGGCGTCCTTCGCGTTCCTCGCTTCTCATCTGCTCGAGAACCGCGTCGATCATCGGATCTCCCTTCGGAAGATCGTAACCGAATCTTGCGAGCATCTCGCCGACGGCGGCCCTGCCCGAAAGTTCGCTCAGCACGAGACTGCGTGAATTGCCGACAAGACGCGGATCGGTATGCTCGAAGCTCGCCGAGTCCTTGAGCAGCGCGTCGATATGCATTCCCGCCTTGTGGCTGAACGCGTAGGCGCCGACGAAAGGCGCGCTTTCGTCGAAGGCGATGTTTGCCGTCTGGCATATATTTCTCGCTACCGGGGTCAATCCGGCAAGTCCTTCGTCGGACAGGCAGCGCATGCCGAGTTTGAGCTGAAGCACCGGCACGACTGTCGTCAGGTCGGCGTTACCGCATCTCTCGCCTATTCCCGAAACGGTAAGCTGAATATGCCGGGCTCCTGCCTTCGCTGCGGCGACGGTCGACGCGTCGGCCATTCCGACGTCGTTGTGGCAGTGTATGCCGGTCATAATTCCCCGCGACGCAACTTCGGCGACCGCGGCTGCGATTTCGTCGGGCAGATTTCCGCCGTTTGTGTCGCAGAGAACGACGGCGTCGGCTCCGGCTCTCACTGCGACGTCGACGGTCTTGCGCGCGTATTCGGGCGAGTTCCGTCTGCCGTCAAAGTAGTGCTCGGCGTCGAAAAAGACGGTCTTTCCGGCCTTTTTCAGGAATGATACGGTATCCCGGATCATCGCGAGATTTTCATCGGCCGTCGTGCCGAGGACCTTCGTCACCTGTTCAAGCGATGCCTTGCCGACGACCGCGGCGGCCGGAATCCCCGAAGCCGCGAGCAGTCTCAGCGTCGGATCCTCTTTCGCGAGCGTGCCCGGTCTGCGGGCGGCGCAGAGTACCGACAGGCGGGCGTTTTTAGTATCCGCCTCCGAACAGAGCGTGATCAGATGATCTGCCGTCGCGGCCGAGAAGAAGCCGGTCTCGATATATCCGACGCCGAGCGAATCGAGTCCGGATATGACCTTCAGCTTTTCGTAGTCGGTAAACGCAACCCCGGCTCGCTGTTCGCCCTCTCTGAGAGTCGCGTCGTATATTTCAATCTGTCTTTCTTCAGTCAACACGGTCATTCTCCGTTTTTTTCATTATTACGACTCTTTCGATTCCGGAAAGGTCGCGTCGGATCCGGCAATCGAATCCGAAGGACTTTCCGATTCCGCAAAGTCCGGCGGCCATTCCGGCCCCCGTCTCGAATATCATCACCCCGCCCGGCTCAAGGCGCGTCCCGGGGATTATCGTCCGGTAAAAATCATATCCGTCCTCTCCCCCGTCGAGCGCGGCGCGCGGCTCGTAGGAGAGTTCGGGATCGAGCGACGCTATCTCTCCCGACGGAATATAGGGCGGATTTGAAAGCACCGCTCCGAAGACGCCGAGCGCCGACAGCGCCTGCTCGTCTCTCGCGTCGCAAACGACGGGCGTGAACCTCCCTGCAACTCCGTTCATTTCCGCGTTTCCGGAGGCAATCCGCAAAGCGTCGGGCAAGATATCGACGGCGACGCAGCGCAGGTCGGGTCTTTCGTGCAGGACCGCCACGGCGATGCATCCGCTGCCCGTTCCGACGTCGCAGAAAAGCGCGCCTTCGGGAATGATCTTTACCGCCTCTTCGACAAGCGTCTCGGTGTCCGGTCTCGGGCAGAGAGTCGATTCGCCGAGCGTGAACTCAAGGCCTCTGAAATACCACTTCCCGAGGATATACTGCAGCGGCTCGCGTTTCAGCCTGCGGGCCAGCGCCGCAAGAAATGCGTCGCTGCGGCATTCGGTTCCGGGGTCACAGAGCAGCGTCTCCCGTGAAACGCCTCCGACGTCGCTGAAGAGGACAGACGCTTCGAATTCGGCGTCGGGGATTCCGGCCTGACCGAGAACTTCAACGGTTTCACGGTAAGTCATTCGCCTCTTCTCCTCCTGCAACGCATAATAACGCATTATGATATATTATATATTTTACATCATTTTCGCGCGGAATACAACTAATTTCGTACAAGTTGAAAAATAATTCTTTTCTTTTTCGGAAAAATGTGATATACTAATAGCAGAATTAATATCCACGGAGGTACAATGATATGTTCCTGTTCAGAAGAGAACCCGAAAAGCCCAACTATTTCAAGATAGTTGCCGTCACCCTCGGGATCATCGCGGCCGTCGCCGCCGCCGGATACGGCGCGTACGTTTTCTGCAAGAAGAAAGGCCTTCTCTGCCGCTTCTGCAAGGACTGCGATTTCGACGAATACGACGATTTCGACGATGAGGACTTTGAAATAGACGACTCCGACGACGTCGACGTCGAGGTTGAGGCGGAGCCCGAAAAGGATCCCGCCGTCTGATAAGACGGTCTGAAACAGACGCCCGGCAGACTTCCGGAAAGGTCGGAGTCTGCCGGGCGTTTGTTCTGAGTTGGTATTTTCTATGAAATCATTCACTATCTCGACTCTGCGGCGCGCGGCCCTGATTTTCTCGATAACCGCTTTTTTATACGCCGCGGCAATACTCGCAATTTACGCGTCGGCACCCGAGGGGGCAAACCTGAGCGCCCTGCGAGTCGTTCTTATCGCGCCTTTTTCCCTCTTCTTCGCAATCGGCGAAGAATGCCTCGCAAATGAAAAAATGCCTCGCGGAGGAGCGATATTTCTTCACGCCGGGCTGACGATCTCGGGCGCATTTTTCTTCCTCATCCTTCCGGCGACGTCGGACAGAGACGGTTCGGAAAAGCTGATCGGATTTATCCTGACCGCGGCGATTTACGCCGTATGCGCCTTCTTCCGCTGGATATTCTCGCGCCGTCTGAAACATGCGAAAGCCGAAGCGGAAAAGTACAAATAATAAACACACTTCTCGCGGGTCTTAACGGTTGTTAAGGCCCGCGAGAAGCTTATGGTTTTTCAAATTTTGGTTCTTCATAATTTTGTGTGTTTGAGATAAAAAAATTCAAAGAAAACAGTTGAACCA
>LXOW01067300.1_pt1 | contig 25916 bp, 24 predicted proteins | sample 1368591 | NCBI WGS metagenome assembly LXOW01 (sample SAMN04884650, study PRJNA319009) | bovine gut metagenome | isolation source: Cow rumen | host: Bos taurus | place: Italy: Legnaro (PD) | collected 2014-07-09
GGTACTATTGGAAGGGTAGCTATTACACAATATGATTCTTATGTAGATAGAACATTAGCAATTTTTGAAACTTACAAAATACAAAATCTTAATAAAAAATATTTTGCATATCAACTAAAAGCCAAATTTGATGAAGAAAAAAAGCACGCAAGGGGAACTACTTTAAAAACCATTACAAAAGAGGAATTTACACATTTTACCATTCCCGTGCCGCCCATTGCCGTACAAAATGAAATAGTGAGGATTTTAGATACCTTTACAGAACTAACGGCAGAACTAACGGCAGAACTAACGGCAGAGCTTACAGCTCGAAAAAAACAATACGAATATTACCGCAATATGTTGCTAAGTTTTGGCAATAGCGACGAGGTTACGGGGGGTACACTAAATAAGCATCCCCTGCTCAAAACCCATTTTGAGGCGTTTAAAGCAGAGTGGATAGAACTCAAAGATATCTCCAAATACGCTTCAGAAAGAATAAGTTTCAAAGAGGTTGATAATAATTCTTATGTCGGAGTAGATAATTTATTGNNGTGGTAATCTAATAAAATTTTCAAAAGATAATATTTTAATTGGGAACATAAGGCCTTATTTGAGAAAAATATGGCTTGCAGATTGTAGTGGAGGAACAAACGGAGATGTTCTGACTATACAAATAACACACAAGGAAAAATTAATGCCAAGATTTCTATACTATATTTTAAGTTCAGAAAATTTCTTTCACTATGCTACACAAAATTCAAAAGGGGCAAAAATGCCTAGGGGTGATAAGAAAAAAATAATGCAATACAGATTCCCCCTCCCCCCCATTGAGGTACAGCAGGAAATTGTCCGTATTCTGGATCGCTTTGAAACACTATGCAATGACATATCAGCCGGACTGCCTGCGGAAATTAAAGCTCGTCAGCAACAATATGAGTATTACCGAGACAGACTGCTAAAATTCCAAATGAGAACTACGGCGGAAAATTTAATATAATCATAATATGGACTACGCGGATCTCAAGGAAAGAAAGATAAAGACCCCTATCGCCATAGGAATGGACCTGTTCCAGAACTTTGGCAACTCCTATTATGTTGACAAGACAATGCTTGTCAGGGACATAATAGACATTGCCATTCCTGTAATACTGTTCACACGTCCCCGACGTTTCGGCAAGACGCTGAACATGTCAATGCTGCAGACATTCTTTGAAAAGCCTCTGGACGGCAAGGACACGTCGCATTACTTCAAAAACCTTGAAATATGGCAATGTGGTGAGAAATACACGTCGGAACAGGGCAAAAGACCGGTAATAATGCTTTCATTCAAGGATATGAAGATGTCCTCCTTTGAGCTGGCTTATGAGAAATTCAAGGGAAAGATATCCAATGAATACAAAAGACATATAGAGTTGAAAGACAGCAATATTCTTGACAGCTACGAAAAGGAAACATATAGGCATTTGGCTGACAAATCCGCAAGCAACGAGGAGATGGAAAATTCCATTCTGTATCTATGCCAGATGCTTGAAAGACATCACGGAATAAAGCCACTCCTTTTGATAGACGAATACGACGTGCCATTGCAGGAATCCTGGTATGCCAAGGAAAGATATTATGACAGAATGGTAGCATTCATAAAGAATATGCTTTCAGCGGCCTTGAAGACAAATCCCAGCCTTTACAAGGGTATTCTTACCGGTGTAACCAGGGTTTCCAAGGAATCCATTTTCAGCGGCCTGAACAACATAAAGGTTGACACGGTTTTTGATGACAGGTTCAGCACATATTTCGGCTTCACACAGAAAGAAGTGAACGAGATGTTCAGATTCTACGGCATAGAGGACAAATTGCAAGAGGCCGAGAACTGGTACGACGGATATATTTTCGGGGAACAACATATTTATAATCCGTGGTCCGTGCTTAATTATCTTGACAACAACTGCAAGGCGGAGCCGTACTGGATAAACGTCTCTTCAAACGATCTGGCAAAGGACGCAATAAAAAGGCTGGACGACAATGACCGCAAAAGCATTGTCTCACTTATGTCTGGGGAAACGGTAAGGACATCAGCCTCAACGGATTTCGTATATACCGAACTGGGAGACAGGACGGAACATGCTTATGGTCTTCTGGTGCAGACTGGATATTTAAGGGCAAGCAGGGCAAAAAAGACCGCAAGCAGCTATCTTTGCACAATGGAAATACCAAACAGGGAACTTTTTTCCGTATTCTCAGAGGAGATAGTCAACAGGATAATAAAAAAATCCGCATATACTCCTGCGACAGGCATACAATATGCGATAATAGACGGCATCGCGGCAGATCTGGAGAATTATCTTTCGGACTTCCTGCTTGAAATGTGCAGTTATCTGAACTTGACCGAGGAAAAGGACTATCAGCACCTTATAATCGGCCTTTGCGGCACAATGAGGAACGGCTACGCCATACATTCGGAACGAGAGGCCGGACATGGCAGGGCGGACATAGTGTTCACGCCAAGACTGGATTACGAGGAGCATGACAATCTCCCCGGTATAATAATGGAATTGAAGCATATAAAGGCCGAGGAGACGGAAAAGGCTTCCCCCGAATCCGTAGAAAAAATGCTTCAATACGAGGCGGAAGAGGCATTAAGTCAGATAGAAGCAAAAAAATACATATCCGACCTGAAGGCCTCCGGCGTAAGGAGAATAACAAGATACGGAATAGCCTTTAGTGGGAAATATGTCAAAATCATTCGCAAAAGCGAATGATTTTTCAATGGGTAATTGTTGAAACACAATCCCTGCCGTAGCAGAAGATAACACGACATGACAACATACCGCACAATATCCGAGAATGAAGAAAGCACCGTGGTCGCGGAATATACGCCGGAATACGGCAGCCGCCCGACGGCATATCAGACCGAGGCGGAACTGGAGCAGGAATTTATAGGACAGCTGCGAAAACAGGCCTACGAATACATATCCCTGCATACCGAGGACGAACTGGTCGCAAACCTACGCGTGCAGCTGGAAAGACTGAACAATATAAAATTCACCGACAGCGAATGGGGACATTTCTTCAAAAGCAGGATAGCGAACCAGTCATACAGCATTGCCGAAAAAACCGCCATAATACAGGAAGACCACATTCAGCTGCTGGAAAGGGAAGACGGCACTACAAAGAACATTTATCTGCTTGACAAGGAACATATACACAACAATCATTTGCAGGTAATCAACCAATACTCAGCGGACAAGGGAACGCATGACAACCGCTACGACGTGTCAATCCTCGTAAACGGCCTGCCGCTTGTGCATATTGAACTCAAACGTCGCGGCGTGGACCTGAAGGAGGCGTTCAACCAGATCAACCGCTATCAGCGTGAAAGTTTCTGGGCGGGAAGCGGACTTTTCGAATACGTACAGGTATTTGTAATTTCAAACGGCACATATACCAAGTATTACAGCAACACGACCCGTCAGACGCACATAAGGGAAAACAGCTCGTCAAACATACGCAAGGGCAGCCGCACAAGCAACAGCTATGAGTTTACAAGCTGGTGGGCGGATGCCAACAACAAGCCAATTACGGATCTGCGGGATTTTGCAAAAACATTCTTTGCAAAACACACACTTTTGAACATACTTACCAAATACTGCGTATTTACGGCGGAAAAGCTGCTTCTTGTAATGCGTCCATATCAGATTGTTGCCACGGAACGCATACTGTCAACAATAAATGTGGCAAACAATTACAGGAAATACGGCACTATACAGGGCGGCGGATATATCTGGCATACGACAGGCAGCGGAAAGACACTGACCTCGTTCAAGACCGCCCAGCTGGCCACACAGCTGCCATACATTGACAAGGTGCTGTTCGTAGTGGATAGGAACGATCTGGACTATCAGACCATACTGGAATATGACAAGTTCAAGAAGGGAGCGGCAAACAGCAACACAAGCACGGCAATACTAAAGAAGCAGCTGGAAAACGACAACATCAGGATCATTATCACCACAATACAGAAAATGGCGGTATTCATAAAGAAGTACCCCGATCACCCTGTATTTGACAAACACCTTGTTATCATTTTTGACGAGTGCCACAGGTCGCAATTCGGGGAAATGCACACGGCCATTGTAAGACATTTCAGGAAATACCATCTGTTCGGTTTTACAGGCACGCCTATCTTTGCCGACAACGCAAGTGCGGGAGGAAATCCCAGATTCAAGACCACGGCACAGGCCTTTGGAGGCCTACCCGACGAGGAAGGCAGACCAGTCAGGCCTTTGCACTCCTATACGATAGTTGACGCGATAACGGACAGGAACGTACTGCCATTCCGTGTGGACTATGTAAGCACGATGCGGGAAGAGGAGAACATACAGGATGCGAAGGTATGGAACATTGACCGGGAAAAGGCACTTCTCGCCCCAGAAAGGATAAGCAACATCGTAAGATACATATTGCGGCATTTTGACAGCAAGACCTACCGCAACAGGCATTACAAGGTAAAGGATCGCCGTCTTGCCGGATTCAATTCCATATTCGCGGTAGCCTCCATTGACGCTGCCAAGCTGTATTATACGGAGTTTCAAAGGCAGATGGCGGATCTGCCCAGCGACAAACGTCTGAAGATTGCCACAATTTTCAGTTTTGGCATAAACGAGGAAATGGAAGGCGTTCTATCCGAGGAGGATACGGAGAATACCGACAGACTTGATGCCAGCTCCAGGGAATTTCTTGACAGCGCAATACAGGATTACAACAGGATGTTCAGGACGAATTATGACACGTCCTCCAGGCAATTTGAAAATTACTACAAGGACGTATCTGACAAGGTAAGGAAACGCGAGATTGACCTGCTGATCGTGGTAAACATGTTCCTTACCGGCTTTGACGCGACCACGTTGAACACCTTGTGGGTAGACAAGAACCTGCGTCTGCACGGATTGTTGCAGGCATACTCACGCACAAACAGGATATTGAACTCCATCAAGACATTCGGCAACATCGTATGCTTCCGCAATCTGGAAAAGGCAACCAATGACAGCATTGCCCTGTTCAGCAACAAGAACGCTGGCGGAATAATACTTCTGCGTCCATTCCGTGATTATTACGAAGGCTACAACGACGGAACAAGGGATTTTCCCGGTTATAAGGATCTGATAGCGGAACTGCTGGGAAAATATCCTCTAGGACAACATATTGTCGGAGAACAGGCGGAAAAGGCATTTATCAGGCTATATGGGGCAATACTACGCTTGCGCAATATACTTTCCGCATTTGACGATTTTGACGGCATGGAAATACTGTCCGCAAGGGACGTTCAGGACTATCACAGCATTTATCTGGATCTGTACAACAAGTACCGCAACAAGGACAAGAAGGATCAGGAAGATGTCAACGACGACATAGTCTTTGAAATGGAGCTTATAAAGCAGATTGAGATAAACATTGACTACATACTCATGCTGCTGCAAAAATACAAGGACAGCAGGTTCAAGGACAAGGAAATAATAGTCACAATAAACAAGAGCATAGATTCCAGCATGGAAATGCGCAGCAAGAAGGACCTTATACAGCAGTTCATCGCCGACCTGACACCCGATTCACGCATAGACGAGGACTGGCAGAAATTCATAACGCAGAAGAAGCACGAGGAGCTTGAAGAGATAATCCGTGAGGAAAGACTTGACAGGAATGCCGCATACGGCTTTGTCAACAATGCCTTCCGGGACGGATATATGCCGGAATACGGCAGGGAGCTTGCCGGTGTACTGCCGCCGATGAGCAGGTTTGCCAAAGACGGACAGCGGGAAAAGAAGAAGGAAACCGTTCTTGAAAAGCTAAAGGCATTTTTCACCCGATTCAAGGATCTGGCTTCAGGCATGATGAAGATGTGAGTATTTTTCACATCTGCTGATATTTGCTATATTATTATATTATAGAGGATTAACCTGTTTTGCATTAAAATTTTAAGGAGCTTTTTATGGCAATAATGGATCAGTACGTGGCGATTCTCGACGCGCTGCGTTTTAACAAGATGTACAAGAACGACTTTTTCCTTACCTGGGAAAAGACACAGGACGAGATAGAAGCCGTGTTCACCGTGGCGGAGGCTCTGAAGACGCTTCGCGTGAACAACATATCCACAAGGATTTTTGACAGCGGCCTCGGCATTTCCCTGTTCAGGGACAATTCCACCCGCACCCGCTTCAGCTTCTCCTCCGCCTGCAACCTGCTCGGTCTTGAAGTACAGGATCTTGACGAGGGAAAATCACAGATCGCCCACGGCGAGACAGTACGCGAAACCGCAAACATGATCTCATTCATGGCGGACGTTATCGGAATACGCGATGACATGTACATCGGAAAAGGCAACAAGTACATGCACGACGTGGTGAACGCCGTAGACCAGGGCTACAAGGATGGCGTTCTTGAACAGCGTCCCACACTGGTAAACCTTCAGTGCGACATAGACCATCCCACACAGGTAATGGCGGACACCCTTCACCTTATCAATGAATTTGGCGGAATAGAGAATCTCCGTGGCAAGAAGGTCGCAATGACCTGGGCCTATTCACCGTCTTATGGCAAGCCGCTCTCAGTTCCGCAGGGCGTGATTGGCCTTATGACACGCTTCGGAATGGACGTAACACTCGCATATCCGGAAGGATATGATATTTTTGACGACGTGAAACAGGTTGCGGCGAAGAATGCCGCGGAATCCGGCGGATCATTCCAGGTTGTAAACTCCATGCAGGAGGCCTTCAAGGATGCGGATATCGTTTATCCAAAGAGCTGGGCCCCGTTCGCGGCAATGCAGGAAAGGACAGACCTGTACGGAAAAGGCGACACGGCCGGAATAAAGGAACTGGAAAAACGCCTGCTCGCACAGAATGCACAGCACAAGGACTGGACCTGCTCCGAGGAGCTTATGAAGACCACCAGGGACGGCAAGGCACTCTATCTGCACTGCCTGCCCGCCGACATCACCGGCATATCCTGCAAGGAAGGCGAGGTTGACGCAAGCGTGTTCGAACGCTATCGCGATCCGCTTTACAAGCAGGCCAGCTGGAAGCCCTACATCATAGCGGCAATGATATTCCTTAGCAAATGCCGCCATCCCCAGGAAGTACTCATGAAGCTGGAGGAAAACGGCAAGGAACGCATAATGACCGGCGGCTGCGCTCTGTAATACTTCGCAAGCAGTTGCAAGTTGTATAGACAAACAAAAGCCGTGCTAAACGCACGGCTTTTGTAATTTTGGTGAGTGGGACAATGCTTGAAAAGATAGCAGTTTTTTTTAAGGACAGGAAAATCGCGGCTGTAGCGGCGGCAATATCCGTAATTGCCGCCATAGTATGCCTTATAACCACACAGTCGGGGTCATTATCTGTAATAAACCCACAGGACAACTGGGTAAGCGAATCGGACAACCTTTTTTTTCCGATATACCATTTGGACAATATGGTTTTCCCATTCCAAAAACTGTTCCAGAACATACTGTTCCTTCACCTGCCGGATTTCTTGTCATTCATAAAGGCAATAATCGTTCTTTCCCCTGTCTTTCTCGCCATGGCGGCAGGAATGGCACATTCCGTTTTCGCAGGAATTTTTTCCGCCTCGTTTGTACTGATACTGTTGCAATTTGATTTCTCAGCAAACAGGAATCTTGAACAGCTAATAATTTCCTCATGTGCGTTGGCAGGGATTGCGTCATTCTTCTGTTTCAAGGAACGCACTGCGATACGATATACGATTCTATCCCTGTCCCTGGCCGCATTGTCCCAGTCAAAGGGAGTATGTTTTCCGATAGTCTTCCTGTTTGTACTATTTGAATTTTTTTGCCGCAAATCGGAAAAGAAGCCCGTCTGGCCAGCATTTCTTATCCTAATTCCATTTCTTGTAGCAGGAACTATCTGGAATGTAGTAGCAACCACGGAAAATCCCGGCAGCAGCGTCTTTTTCACGGAATCCGGTGGAAGGCTGATTCCAAATCTAATTGCCGGAGCTTACGGTCTTGTTGGCACTACGGAAGGACAGACGGCACAGGCAGTAGGTACTTCTGGCATTTCTGAATCCTTCAAATCCGCAATTGGAATAATTTTCGCACATCCTGCGGTATATTTNNTGGGCGACAAGTTTCGCGATATTGCGACGACGCAGGAAACTTCTTATCGTTCCACTTTGTGCCGCATATTTTTTCATAATATACATCTTAATGCCCATAGAGCAGCGTTATTTTGTGCCAGCATGGATTCTGATGTGCGTTTCGTCGGCAATGGCATTATCAGAGGCATTGTGTAGCAAAGACACATATTCATTGCCAGATTATGCCGCACCGTCCATTATCGCAATATTCTTTTCGCCACATCTGCTTGTATGGCTTGCCAGCATAGTTTTGCTTACGACATTTCCAATGCGACGAAAGACATTTGACATAGACAAGGCTCTCGCGATATTTCCGGAAAACAGATACATGCTTGAATCCCCTCTTCGCAAATCATATCCCGATTTATGGGATTTCAAAGGCAGGGCTGAATTTTTGAAAAAAAATTACAATGACACTATATGGCAGAAATACAGAATATTATGGTTTGATTTTTTCTCACAGGAAAATCAGGATTCTGACAATATTGAGACATACAACATTTATGAATACAGCAAAGACAAAAATTCCATTTCCTGGCCGGACATGCTGCTTGAATCAATAAGATATTACAAAAAATCTGATTATGCAAATGCGGACAGGCTGGCCGGGGCGGCTGCCCTTTCCTGCATGTTAAGCAGCGGATATATACGCACAAACAGAGGGGCTGACAATTCATATACCGCACAGGAAAAGGATTATGCGGACAAGCTGGCCCTGACTGCCGCAAAGGATTGTTCAGTGCATTTTGGAAATATGTTTTTCTCAATACCGCCGTGGGAACATCAGCTAAAGGAGACAATGCTGGAAAGCGGATTCTGGAAGTATCTGACAGCACAGGGACAGTCGGACTTGTACAATGAGAAAAACTCAGATGACTGCGATGAATGTTGCGTACCTGACGGTTTCCTTAAAACCCCGTCGAATTGCGGTTTCAACGAAACAAGACTGATGGCAATATATGACTGTTTTGACGAGTATGTATGCAAAGGACACAACTGGTGCAGGGGACAGGAAAACGCGACAGAACAAGAACAAAACTTCTGCACAAGAATGGGGAACAAGATTACGCAGAATGACATCGCACTGGCAGAAAAATATCCTGTCCTAAAGGAATCCTTTGCATACAGGTCAGCAGAAAGAGCCGCCTACACGGCAGCTATCGCATATACGCACACGGGAGACAGGAAAAACGCGGCATTATGGCTACGCCGGGCTATGCAAATGAATCCGGATATAATCCATGACAGGAATTTTGAAGAAATGAATGATTTTATACTTGGAAGAAAAAAAACTCAAAAATCCAGATAACATTTTTGTAATGAAAGTAAAAGCCGCACAAAAGTGCGGCTTTTACTTTGTTTTTTACTTTTTCAGGCTTTCCGTATACTTTTTGTTGAATGTCTTTATTTTCTCAACAAGACCTGCCATATCCTCCATAGGCGGCAGGAATGTGGTACGGAAATGGAATGTTCCGGGAATCTGCCCGAATCCCGCTCCTGGGACTACGCATATTCCTGTTTCCTCCAGCAAGGCCATGCAGTAATCCATATTCCGCTTGCCCTCGTAGGCAAGACGCTCTTCCTCGGACATCTTTGACACATCCTTGCCCGGCTCTGCTGGCAGTTCAAAGCGGACGAATGCGTACATCGCGCCCTGCGGCGTTCCGGCCCTCATGCCCTCAATCTCATTTATGCCGCCGTAAAGCATTTCCGCCTTTTTCTTAAGATTTTGCAGAATCGTATCGCGTTCCTGTCTGTACAGGGCATAGCTTGGCTCGCCTTCCTTCGGAGGTTCAACCATTACATAGGTGATTATCTGTCCGGCGGAATTGGAACAGAGGCCAATGGATTGCAGCTTCATAAGCTCGGCGTAGGCCTCTTTCGGCAGATTGCGTACTTCCATATATCCGCCACGCTGTCCACATTCGCCGAGAAATCCCTTTGATACGGAATGGAAGCTGAAAAGCGTGGTTTCCCTGTCGCCCGTCTCATGCAGCACCTTTGCGAATGAAATGAACTTCATTCCCTCGGCATATACGTTTTCCTGATAAACCTCGTCGGCAAGTACAGCAAGTTTATGCTCCCTGGCAAAACGCAGCACCATCTTTATATTTTCTTCGGAAAGAATTGCTCCGGTAGGATTGCCTGGATTTATAACAACTATTGCGACCGGGGTTATTCCCTTTGCGACGGCGGCGGCATAGCTTTTCCTAAGCTCCTCCTCGTTAAGCTGCCAGCTGTTCTGCTCGTCAAGGTAATAGTTCACCTGCTTCGCACCGTACAGGGCTATTGTGGCACTGTAAAGCGGATATTGCGGTATCGGTATCATAAAGCCGTCATTGTCATTGTTTGTAAGCAATGTCATCGCGGCCTGAACGCCCTTGGACGCTCCGTCGGTAAGGAATATGTTTGCGAAATCCGCCGGTATTCCGTCCCTGCGGGTGATGAAATCCGCTACGGCCTTGCGTATGAAAGGCATTCCAGCACTGTGAGTATATGCCCCAAGACCGTTGGGGCAGCTTTTAAGAATGTGGCGGGCGCGTTCAATGGCATCCGCCGGGTAAAAATTTTCAATTCCGGGCCTGTCAAGCAGTTCCGGGTATTCCACGAGGCTCAATACCTGCCTGGGGAATGTAAGCGGCTTCTGCCTCAATGCCTGCGGATTGCCGATATTGCAGTATACAATCTTTCTGCCTTCGGCCTCCAGCTGGGCGGCACGGTCAACAATCGCGCCACGAACGGCATAGCTGGCGCGACGCAGCTTTGAGTTTATGTTCTCTGGGTTAATCATGGTAAGAATATTATATATAATTCCGCATTGCTACCGCCTATCTTTATTGTATAATTAGATATAGCAATGTAAGGATTATCTTATGAAATCAAAATCACCATTTTTCTACAACGGCAAGGAATACGAGACCCTTTACGAGCTTTTATGCGATCTTTCCATAGAAAATATGCAGCAGCTCTATGGGGTCTTTGAAAAAAAGGACGAAGACTTCTGTTCATTCGTAAAAGACAATGTGCCTGAGNNGGATAAGTTTTTTCAAAAAGCTATACGAGGCATACATATCAGGATATTCGGAAAACAAGATCTTGAAAATGCGTCTTGAAAACCTTATGAAGGTACGGGAACAGGAACAGATCCAATCCGCCTTAAAGGAACATCTTGAAATAGCAGCAAACATAAAGGCAGAGGAACGTCAATTTGAAAACATGTTCAAAATCATTCCGCCGGATCAAAGAAATACCATTACTTTTGGGAAATATCCTTTCAACGACGACGGAAGCGAAGAACCATTGGAATGGCTGGAAATTGCAAGCATGGACGACAAGATTCTCGTATGCAGCTGTCATGGAATAGACGCGATACCTTTCAATGATGCGAAACAGGACAATGATTTTGATTCAAGCTCCCTTGCCGCATGGCTTAAAAATGATTTTGTAAACAAGGCCTTTAATGATTCGGAAAAAATGAGGATAGAGGAAGGACCATTCATACTGACAGCACAGGAAGTGGAAAGCTATTTCCCGGAAAACGAGGACAGAACCATATCACCTTCGCCGTATGCCGCACAAAAAGGCGTTCCATTGTTCAAAAACGGCTGTTCATGGTGGTGGCTGGCAAATCCGGGAAGCATGGGAAATACCGCGGCATACATAAGCTACAGTGGCAAGATAAAATTGGCCGGGGACTTTGTATATCTGGCAAGCGTAGCCGTCCGCCCAGCAATGGTAATAAAAAAGGAAAAAAACAAATAATTCAAATCATGATTTGATATTTATGGAAAATTCTTTTGTATATAAAAACAACTCTTTCAACAATCTTTTTGATCTTTTGTGCCACATAGATATCAACGACGTAAAGGCACTTTATGATCTTTTCAATCAGGGCGATCCTGCCTTCTGTTCATTTCTGAAAAAGGAAGTTCCTGCGATATATGCGGACTTCTTTGGCAGAAACAGGGGAGAGGAAATGTTTTTCTGGAAACTTTGCTCATTTTATCTACAAAAACACCCTGACAACCAGACTTTGATTGATTTAAAGAAGGCACTCAAAAAGGAATATGAGCATAATCTTGCACATTCAAAGAGATCAAAGGAATTTGACGTTATGTCTTCCTTTGAAAAAAAATACATTGACATAGAATTTGGCAACGAGAAAACCGCCGTAACAAAGGCTGTAAAATTTGGCAGCTATCATTATTATGAGGACGGCACTTTGGACTCAATATTATGGTATGTGCTTAGTGAGAATGACGAGAAAATGCTGCTTGTCTCATGCTATGGCGTAGACGTCATGCCGTTTAATGAAAACAATGCGAACAATGATTTTTCCACGAGCAGCCTTGCCAAATGGCTTAAGACGGATTTTTACAACACCGCATTCAATACCGAGGAGAAACGCCAGGTAGACGTTATGCCGTTCATCCTGGACGATGAACAGGCAGCAAAATATTTTACCAGCAATTCCGAAAGACTATTGAAGCCCACACCCTATGCGGCAAAAAAAGGAATTCCCCTGTTCAACAATGGCAGTACCTGGTGGTGGCTTGCCACTCCTGGCAGCATGGGAAACTGTGCGGCTTATGTAAATTACAATGGCAAGATAAAGAAATATGGGGAGTTCGTTTTCATAAAAAGCATTGCCGTCCGTCCAGCCATTGTGATAAACAAGAAACACGGCAATATTAAAAATTAGCAAGTAGCAGTTAGCAATTGTGTAAATTTCAATTATTATGGATAGGAAGATACTTTTTATAAATGCCTGCGTAAGGCCGGAATCCAGGACATCAAGGCTTGCCCGCAAAATGTTGGGGCTGTTGAAAGGCCATATCACGGAGATAGACATTGCCAATGAGCTTGCAGAAGGCAATATTGCCCCGCTTGACGACAAATTCATCAGGTTCAGGATGGAATGTTCAGCCAAAAGAGATTTTTCTGATATGCGTTTCCGCTGTGCCAGAATGTTCGCCGAGGCAGATGTGATAATAATTGCCGCCCCGTATTGGGATCTGTCATTCCCTGCGGCATTGAAGATATTTCTTGAAAATGTATGCGTGGATCAGCTCACGTTCAAATATTCGGAAAAGGGTTATCCGATAGGACTTTGCAAGGCCAAGGACATAGCTTATATAAGCACGTCTGGAGGGCCAGTATACGGCGATTATGGGGCTGGCTATGTGAAAACACTTTGCAACGCATTGCTGGGCATAAAAAACTTCCATCTCGTACAGGCTGAAAACCTTGACGTATACGGAAATGACCCTGAAAAGATACTTGAAGACAAATATCACCTTGCAGAGGAAATAGCCGAACGCATAAACGGCGAAAGATAAAAAATGCAAAATCTTGCAAATATAATCACTTTCTTGCAGAATTATGGCAGCAGGATTACCATCGTACTGTTTTTGCTGTTCTTATATTTCATATTCAGCGTAATAAGAAATGCCGCAAGGCTGGCACAGTCAAAGGACATAAAGGCGCAGCAGAATCCTCTGGACGGCAGGCGTTTTGACGAATCTCCTGAAAGACTTCAAAAAAAGATAAGATGGCAGCTAAGACTGTCAGGATTTTTCTTTCTCATGTTCATAATCTGCCTAAATACCGTAAAGGTTATCAATGGTGGGAGCAGTCATTCCAGAAACAGTATAAATGACAATGGTGCGACTCCATTGATGGAAGCAGTAAGACATGACAAAAGCATAAGCCACCTTGCATCGCTAATAGACAAGGGAGAAAATGTCAATGCGAAGGACACACTGGGATATACCCCGCTTATGTATGCCGCCGCATGGGCTGGGCCGGATGAAATGCAGTTTCTGCTTGACCGAGGGGCAAATATCAATGACAGGGACAATAGCGGCGATACGGCAATCTTCAAGGCAATAAAATGGCGCAAGCCGGAAAATGTCTTTTTCCTGGCAAAAAAAGGGGTTGATCTCAATTCAACAGGATATGCCAATTACACGCCTATTGTGGCGGCATTGAATGATTGGAATATAATCCAGCAGGGCAAGGCACAGACCGATGTGTCAAAGCTAAGATCAAAAAACCGCTATAATTATGAAAGGGATATGCAACGAAAGGAAGACGCATTAAGGGCAATAGTGCAGTTCCTGGTAGCGAAAAACGTAAATCCGACAATAAGGGATTCCAGAGGCAGGGATGCCATTGAACATTCACTCGGAACGGAGTTTGAGGCATTGGTAAAGGTGCTGGCGGTAAAATATACAATCAAGGATTCATTTGAAAATGCCAAGGAAGGAGACGTTGTGCTGGTAATGGAAAATGAAGACAATTCCAAAAATCCAGCCAGCAATTAGGGAAACACAGGAGAAATCCTTATGTCAGCCGACAAACTGAGACAGCTTTCTTTAGAGGACAAAAAACGTCCTATGTCCGCAGAGGATTTTGCGGAAATAGAGCTTGCCATACGTTCAATGCGATGCAATCCCGATCCGGAAGGATATGCGGATTTTGTCGTAGTATCATTCAAGACTGAAATAAACGGACTGCTTTTTATACAGTCACTTTCAATGGAAAGCTATAAGAAATGTTTTGTTGAAGTAGCATTTTCACGAGGAGGAAAGGATTTTCCTAGACTTCTGTCAAAATACAATCTGACCGTTGATGAAACAGTAGGAATATTCAGAACCGTTTGCTGTTCAGTGGAAACACCGGATTTTTCCGAATGGAAGGACAATACCGAAAATATCCAGGAAGCTATAGAAGAACGTGAAAGAAAAAAAGGCAAAAGCAAATGAACATATTCAAAATATCATTCAAGACATGCCGCAGCAATTCAAAGCTGATTTACAAGGGGTTCGGTTTCAGGCATCTGAGCGATGCCACGCAGTATTATGTACACCCTGACAACCGATCATTCAACGGCACTACGACGCTTTCCCAGCCAATAGGCGAGGCCGTAATTCTGCTGTCCTCACTGATTTCGTCAATGGCCTACCCGGAGAAAGGACCTGTTTTCGGCGATTTCCACTCAAATACGGAAAAGGACGAGTATTTGCTTGAAATATCAGTTCCAGATGATTACCGGGAGAACGGAATAACCGACGGAAATATTTATTCATACAAGGCATTTCTCAAAGGATCCCATATAACCGTGGAAGGCTATGACAAGGACGGCAGTCCAATTCCCGGCGACATAACGACCTGAAGGCACAGTACAAGCTATTGCCATCATTCATGCTGCTGATAGCAAGGGAAATGGAGAAAAACGTACAATATCGCTCCGTCATGGAGAAATTCCTGGAGCTTCCCAACCCTGACATCTTCGTAAATCTCAATGAGGACATTTACCAGACGCACAAATCCGACGATTATAAGCTGACCTATGGCAAAATTCCCGACATTGACAGGAAGGATTTTTCAAGCATGGCCGCCGCCTATGAGGTGATACGGGAAAACAAGCTGGCCCTTTCAAAAGAGAACAAGGAAAAGATAAAAAGTTTTCCCAAAAAGGATTTCAGCAAGGAACAGATGCGGTATTTGCCAAGCCTCTCCGAGGAATTTGTGCTTCCTTCAAAACTGCGCAGCCTTTGCAATGCGATAACCGAGGGCGACGTAAGGGCGGTGCTTTTCCACGGCCCGGCTGGTACAGGAAAGACCATCAGCTGCAAGCTGGTATGCCAGGAAATAGGCCTGCCGATAATGGAAACGATAAACTGCACGGAGAATCTTGACGAGTTCGTACTCGGCAAATTCATGCCGGAAGAAGACAAGATAATATTCAGGGAAAGTTTTGTGACAAAGGCCATCAGGGACGGCGGAGCGGTAATTTTTGAAGAAATAAACTTCGCAAAGCCGCAGTACCTGGCATTTCTAAACTCTCTTCTTGACGACAACGGCTTTGTAAGGCTGGACAACGGAGATATAGTGCGACGGCACAGGAATTTCCGTTTCTTCGCCACTATGAATATTGGGTATTTCGGCACAAAGGAGCTTAACCAGTCCCTTTACAACCGTTTCAGTGCCATAGCGGAAATGGCGGAGCTTAGCGACGAGGCTATAACGAGAATGCTGACTGCGAGGGTGCCTGAATGCAAGCCCATGGCGGACAAGATAATAAGCGTATATCACAAGCTGCGAAAAAAGATTGAGGCCGAGGAGCTTGATGCCGTAATATCGCCACGAAACCTGGAAAACTGGGCAAGAATGGCAAAATACGAGGGCTATATGTCCGCCGCCGAGAAAACCATAATCCCAATTGCCAAATGCGACAGGGTGCTTGAACAGGCCATACGCGGAATACTGATGATTTACAAATGGAAATAAGCAAAAAATCCGCATATACGGAAGAGGAATACAAGGATTTTCTTGACAGGTTCCAGTGTGAAAGGAACAGGCTCATAGAGGAATCCTTCGCAAGGGCATTTTCCGAAACCGCGGACACCAATCTTTTCTTCATAAATGAGGATTCCGCATATACCGACGGCAGGAACATAATTGTAGACCCTGCCGAGCATGACATTTACAAGGATGAGGAATGTCTTAAATGCACTGGGAAATTTCTGGAATGGCCGCCGGAATTTCTGGCAGATCCCTGGAATGCCCTGAAAATGACTACGAGGGCACAGACCCTGCATGAGGCATTGCATCTAATTTATTCAAACTTTCCACAAAATCATCTCAAAGATCCTGAATTTAAGGACGAGAACAACAAACGGCGTAAAAATCTTTTTAAAACCATTAGGACAATATCAAACATAATTGAGGACGCATATATAGAGGCTGTCGGGGCAAGCGTTTACGACAATATAGGGCCATATCTCAAATTCGGCAGAATAGCCCCAATGCTTGCGAAAAAAGAGACAGAAGGCACGGCAGACAAAAATCTGAAGCAGCAGCTTCCCAAGGAGCTTGAGGAAATAAGCCGTCTGAAACCAGAGGAAATAACGCCGGAAATGCTGCCACTTGTTGAACAACTGAAAAAATTCAGGGAAGCGGAGAAGAAAATAAAAACAATTGCCAGATACCTGAATTATATGAGCGGACAGCTGCTGTACCCGATGTTCATTTTCCCTGACCCCGACGATGAAATAAAGGAATATGTGGAAAGGACAAGGGAACTGTTCCTCAAAGGCTCAATCGCCCCCGATCCCGACGAAAGATATGATTATTCGAAGAAAATCCTCGCCGAAATTGAAGAGCTTGTCCCAGAGGACATGTTTGCCGAAATAGAAGACATTACCCCGAAATACATAATCGGCAAAGGCACGCATGGGGACAGCGGAATATCGTCGGGAACTTATTCGCACAAGGGAAAGCCAATGCCAGTCAGCAGACGGCTTTTTGCCGGACTAGACGGCATTCCATGTCAAGGCAAGGACGGAAAAGAAACCGAAATAATACTGCTTCTCGCACGGCAGTTTGGAAAGGATTCCGAATACAGCATAGACATTATCAGTGCCGCCGGCGGAGAAATAACACAGAAATCCGGGTCAGAATATTCCCAATCCCTGCTGCACAAGGATATAAAAATAAATATTCTGCGTCCAAAAATAAACCTGAATTTGCGGAAGGCTTATCAGAACATATACGACAGATACCATTTGAACATAAATTCATACAGTTCCAGGTTCTTGCAGATTTTAAAATTGCAGGTGCCGGTGCGGGAACATCGTTTCATATTCGGCGAGGGAATAGATTCAAAAGATTTGGGCGATCCCAAACGCCGTTTCTGGCACAGGACGCAGCCTGGAATAGAGATTCCAGATATGTCCGTCCTTCTGCTGATAGACGGCAGCGGCTCAATGAGCGGAGATCGCCNNTGACATCCGCCGTCATACTGCATGAGGTGCTTAAAAGGCAGGGAATGGAACATTGCATAGCGGAACATCGTGGAAATTATCACAAGGATTCCGAGATAGACGTGAACATTCTTCTGGGATTCAATGCCAGGGACGAGGAAAAGTACAATATAATGCAGCTGGAGGCATCAAGCGACAATCGGGATGGCCTCGCATTGTTATGGGCGGAAGAATATATTTGCAAAAACACATTCTGCGAAAAAAAGCTTATAATAGTGATTTCCGACGGACAGCCTTCGCATAGCTATGGGGACTATCATCCGCCAGTGTCAGTAAAGGACACAGCCAACATTGTAAAAAAGATAATGAGCCGTGGCTCGGAGGTTATAGCCGTTTCCCTAGATAATGCTGAAGAATATAGCACTTATGAAAATCTAAAGGAAATTTATCCGCATCTTGTAGCCTGCAATGACCTTAAACGCCTGACAGGCCAGCTTCTGCGTATAATTTCCCGCTGTATGGCGTAGGCAAAAACAAATTTATTGACATTGTGTGTACAATGTAATGACAATACACATACAATGTCATTATAAAAGGAGAAGATTATGAAAGGATATATCTTACGCTGGAATCCAAAAATATCAAGTTGGACGGAAGACCGGCATGAGGATTTGATGGAGGATTTGGAATATTCAGACCATGCTGACATGAACTGGAGCATTTACGACTGGGAAAACCTTGAAGAAGGTGATTTCTTCATTTTGCAGCAGGTAGGCACTGATTCCGACGGGATAGCAATGATTGGAACATTTTCCAGTACTCCCTACGGCGATGAGAGCTGGAAGAGAAAGGATGGGACAAATCTTTTTTACGCCAATATGGACGTGGATCTTATGATAAGCAGGCGTCCTCGTGCGAAAAAGGAACAGGACATTCAGGTATTGGACGAGGATAATAAAGACAAATACATTTTGTCCGCGGAAATGCTTGAACAGAAATTTCCGAATATCTTGTGGCACAAGGGACATTCCGGCGTACTTATACCGCAGGAAACACTGGAGCCGCTTGTCCTGGAATTATGTCTGCAAATGATGCAATTGCAGAAACCAACGGAAAATATTGCTTTCCATGACAGGAATACATTATGGGAAAAATGCTGCCATTACATAAATGAATTCTGCCCTGAAATGCGTAAAAGGATAATCAGGGAACGCAGGGACAGCATGATTTACGAAATTTACAGCAAGGGCGAACCCGTTGACGAATCGGTCATGGATATAACATCTGACAAGGAAAAAATGAAAAACGGCAGCCCGAAAACGATTGACGATATTGTTGAATACCTTGTTCCAAGGGCGTAGGCAATTATTGTAAATTTTCTTATTCCTTCAACGCCTCCATAGGGGATATTCTGGCAGATTTGATTGCCGGGATTATCCCCGCCAGAAGGGACATCAGAATTATTATTCCGAAAGTAAGCAGAAATGCCTTTGGTATGAATATGCCAGATATGCTTTCCGCAACACCGGCACATGGTATTGATTCCTTTATATCACTGAGTAAGAAATAGCCAAGTATAATACCTATTGTTCCGCCTAGGACGCAGCAGGCTGCCGTTAATGCGAAAGTTTCCTTAATGCAGCCAATGAATGTGCCGGCATTATCAAGCCCGAATATCTTTTTTATGGCGATTTCCCTTGTTTTTTCCTTTAGGCCGGACATCATAAGGCNNGAATATACCCTGTGTGTTTTCTTATAAAATTCCATGAGAAGAATTCAATGTCCGGACTTTCTCCGTCATTCATTTGAATAAGGTTGTTAAAAGCAACCTTATATTCCTGTTCCAAATCTTCCCCTTTTGTCTGAATTGCCAGAATTATTGTTTTTTCTTCATGCGGAATATCATTTAGAGATTTTTCAGGCAAAAGCAATGCCTTGCCAACAATAAAGTAATGATAAAAAATCTCATCCTTTTCAAATGGATCTATTACCAGCAGGGACTTGTTGCCTATATTTATCCTTTCCCTTAAATTGTGTGTCAGGCCGGAAAGACTTTCATAGGCATCTTTTGTAAATATGGCAGTACTCTCATTCATTATGCTTATGCCTTTATCAAGATCCCTATGAAAACGCATATTTGCATTGAACAGCCATTCCGGGTATGTAAATACGTCTATTCCGGCAGGCAGCTCTATGCCATTGCTACCCTTTATCTTATAATCCTTTGGCAATGTTATTTTCTTTACATAGCTTATTCGTTCAAGCCTTTCCTGCGGAAATGCTGACGAAACATCATCTAGTGTGAATTTCTTTTCCTTTTCCTTTATTTCACACTCCATTATATTTCCTGCTATGTTTTTGGGATTTTTATCATATTTTCCATTTGCCCTATCTTCTATCCCCCCACCGATGTATATGGCATAAAAGACAAGACATGTAGTCACTGTGAACGTGCAAAGCAGCAAGGTCAGTATTGCCTTTACCTTATGCCGCAGCACAAAGCCAAAAGTGTTTTTTATTCTGTTTTTTATGCTTACATGGCTCTTTCCATCTGTTTTTTTCTCTTTTTGTTGCAAAAACTGATNNCATTATAATTTTCATTTGTGGAATATTCCTGTATTTCACCATTATCCAATGCGATGTGTTTTTTCGCATAACAGGCAATATCCTTGTCATGTGTTGAAATTATCACCGAAATGCCCTTTTTGGCAAGTTTTTTGAACAATTCCATTAGTTTTGCGGCATTCTCATTGTCAAGATTGCGTGTTGGCTCATCAGCAATAAGCAGCTCCGGCGAACATATCAATGCCCTTGCCAGGGCTGCACGCTGCCGTTCCCCACCACTCAATGTGCCTGGATATTTTTCCAGCATATCCTTTATGCCCAAAAATTCCGCAAGTTCATCGCAGGAATAATGCTCGGTGTTTCTTGCGGCATATTCCAATGGCAGCATTATGTTTTCCCTTATTGTAAGATCTGGGAAAAGATTGTAATTCTGGCACAAAATGCCTATTTTCTTGTTTTTTATCGTGGATTTTTCTGAATCGCCCATTAATGAGACATTCTTTCCATCTATCAAAAGCTCACCAGTATAAGTATCATTTAAGGAAATTATGCCTAGAAGGGTTGTCTTGCCTGCTCCGGATTCCCCNNTAAGTTCCAATAACATAAATGATCCTTTCCAACCAGTCATTAAAGGAAATTCCGAAATTGCTCATTGCTAATTGATAACTGCTAATTGGAAACGCAGAAAAAACCTGTTTTCTGCGTTTCCTTCATTGCAGCCTGTTTTCCCTGAACAATGTGTCAATATCCTGTTTTAAAGCATATTTTGCGGCAAAAAAGCCTGTAAAAATTGCGGAAATCAGTAAAATTATTGCCGTAAGCCCCCATACATAAAATTCAAAATCATACCCTGTAGCCATTACGATCAACATGGTTCTGTTAAGATTAAGGCAATAATAAAGCAGGCCGCCAAAAAACATAGACACAATCGCAATAAATACAAACGCAATGGCATTATCCAGCATCAGTGTATTGTTGTCCGCACCGTTTATCTTGCGTATTGCGGCCTTTGCGGCAAAGGCCTCCTTTTCCAGCAGTCCAAAAGAGGCCAGAATCATGGAAGTCAAAAAGGCAGCTATTCCGGCAAACAGAAAATACATTTTTACCATTACCTTGTACGTTTGCATTGTTCTTATATACTCCACATAGACATTTTCAAGTACAAAGTTCAGATTATTATTTGAATCCGTTTTCTGTTCCGCGATAAGCATATTGCGTAAATAACTGGCATCCGCACCTTTTTTGAATTTTATGTATGCCTTGATTGTCTTGGCATTTTCAATATCCATGTCGCCTGCATAAAAGATATAATCCGGATAATCGGCAAATTTGCTCTCATGTGTTCCCTTTATTATCCCTTTTACAGGATATGTATTGCCGCTGATGTTTATTTTCAATTCCTCCAGTTTTCTATCCTTCACTTCCTTTATCAGGAATACAAGCCTTTGGGCAAGGCCTCTTGTCAGTACAACTCCGTTCCTTACATTTTTGTTTATATAGGAAAAATCAGATGAAATAAGTTTTTCCTTCAGAAAGAAGGAATCTCCCAGGAAAATCGGATAAGGCTTTTCCTTGCCGTTTATAATCACATTAGCAATGCCTTCCTTAAGCATTATCTTGTTTTCTGTCTGTTCATCAGGAATTATATGCAATATGTTTTCTGGTATTCCCTGCCTGTTTGAGACAGAGGCAAGCTCACCATGGTAAAAACGCATCTGTTCTCTTAAACAATCTATATCTATGCCATTGTATTTTGAAATAAAAAAGGAGAAAAAACATCCTATGGAAAGGATCAGAATCAAAGGAATGATCTTTCTTTTCTCCTTAAATACCGAATATGCCCTTTTAATCAGATTTGTTTTTTTTATCGTATAATCAGCAAGAACATTCTCCTTTCTTATCTCTTCAGAATATTCATTTATTGTGGCAGGAGGCTCATTGTTATTCAGGGTATCGCTTTTTATTTCACCATTTTCCAGTATTATTGTTCTTGAAGCAAATGCGGCTACTTCCTTGTCATGCGTGACAACAAATATTGTTGTTCCCTTCCTGTTCAATTCCGCAAGAAGGGCAAGCACCTTTTGCTTGTTCTGTGAATCCAGGTTAGCGGTAGGCTCGTCCAAAAAAAGTATTTCAGGATTTGCGGATATTGTTTTTGCAAGCCCGACACGCTGCTGCTCGCCACCGCTCAATACGCTGGTTTTTCTGTTCCATTTTGAAAAAATTCCAAGAAATACTGATATTTTCCCTGCGGAAAAACACNNGTCCTGCCTCCGTAGGAAGCAGTGGATGCAGTTCCGAATCCGGATTGTAAGTCCTGCCGTTCAATTCGTATTTTCCCGATGTAAAGGAAATTATCCTTGAAAGCACATTTATCAGGGTGGTTTTGCCTGCGCCGGATTTCCCGACACAGGCAACAAACTCACCCTTTTTTATTTCAAGGTCAATATCCTTTAACAGGAATCTGCCACCGTCAGTCTGCTTTGACAAATGATGCAGTTGTATAATATTCATCGCATTTAAACCCTATTCAATAGATTTTCCTGTATTATTCTCTATGATAACAAAAGTTTGTTTCTTTATCAATTTTTTACAAATTTTTTCCATATTTACAATAGATAATTTAGGAAGTTCCTTATAAGAAATGATAAAATTTAGGAATACAAATTTTTATGGCTATTTTGAATTTTTTAAAAAATGCATGTGATTTTTAAAAAACGATATTTTTTATTAAAAATTTCAAAACTGAAAAATTATGACAGAATTTTTGAATTTTCCAAATTCGGGGCTGTTTTTGCTCTTTTCAATAATTGCCACTGTGGCGGACATTGCGATGTTTTATCTTGCAATAAGATTCGCCATACAGAGGCTTCCTGAAATACTGGAAAAGACAAGGAATCCCCTTTACACGGACAGGTATTCCGACAAGGAAGAAATGTATGCTTACAGGAACAAAATGATTATTTCCCAACCGGAAATGAAAAAAATTATAATCTGTGTGGTGATTTCCTTTATTGCATCTTCTGCCTCATCCATGATTTATGTTTTAAATGTAAAGCAGAATTTTTAAGGGTTTGTTTGCAAAATGCTGCAAATTGTCATACTTTCGGCTGTTTTCATTCTTATAGCCGTGCGACATATAGGAAGGTACAACCTGCCAATGTATGCCGTCATGGCCACCGGAGGACTTCTTTCCGTGCTTACAGGAGGAATAAGCCCTTCAGCTGCAATAAAGGCGATAGACTGGACAGTCATACTGTTCCTTGCCGGAATGTTCTGTGCGGGGCAGCTGCTTGAAATAAGCGGCTGGATGGCACACATAGAGTACAAGATTTTCCGACGTGCCAGCAACAAGCGACGGCTTATGACGCTGTTCGTCATTTTCATGGGACTTGGTGCGGCCTTGTTTATGAATGACACAATGGCCGTGATAGGCGTTCCAGTGCTGCTTCTGATGGCAAAGGAGCAGAACATCAGCTCGGAGGCACTTGCATTGGCCTTGGCATTCGCCGTCACCGTCGGAAGTGCGGCAAGTCCGATTGGCAATCCGCAGAACCTGATAATAGCGGTCAAGGGCGGATTGGCTTCCCCATTCCTGGATTTCGCAAGATACCTGTTCCTGCCTACGCTGATAAACCTGTTTATTGTCTGTGCGGCAATGAGGATTTTCTATCCGAAGGAATTTTCATCAGGCCCGGTATGCCTGCATGACACCGTTCCGGCGGATCATTCTGCCGTTGTTCTGGCAAGGATAACGGCGGCACTTGTCTTTGTTGCCATGATTGCAAAGGCCTTGCTTGCCGCATTTATGCCTTCGGCGGATTTCAGCATATTGTGGATAGCAGCAATTGCCGCCGCCCCCGGACTTATTTTCAGCAATCACAGAAAGGAAATAATAACCGGCATAGACTGGCGAACACTGGTATTCTTCATGGGAATGTTCGTTCTTATGCAGAGCGTATGGGACACTGGAATTTTCCAGTCAATGCTTGAAAGGACGGGAATGAACATTTCTTCCGTGCCGTCCATTGCCGTTGTAAGCGTCATAATGAGCCAGCTCATATCAAATGTCCCTTTGACGGCACTGTACATTCCATTGTTGCAGAATGTCGGGGCAGAGCCGCAGTCCTATATGGCATTGGCCGCCTGTGCCACGATAGCGGGCAATCTGTTCGTTCTTGGCGCGGCCAGCAATGTGATTATTTTCCAGTCGGCGGAAAGGCATGGCGTGTCAATGAGCGTATGGCAGTTTACAAAGATAGGATTGCCGCTTACGATAGTAAATACGCTGGTTTATCTGGCGTTTCTTGCGTAAATATAAAAAACCGCTGAACTTTTCAGCGCTTTTCCATTATATTTCATATATTGCAAGCTCTGTTATTTGTCATCCTGAACTTGTTTCAGGATCTCATTAAATCGTAAAGATGCTGAAATAAATTCAGCATGACGATAGAACTGTAAAATCAATACTATTCTTATAGAGAGCGTTGTTATTTTATTCGGATTTTTATCGCGGGCCTTACTGTGCCTGATTTTTCATTGTCAGCGACCATGCCGAAAGAATATATATTGCCGTCGCTGTGAATATATGCGGCATCATCCTGCTTATACCCTGCTGTCCTAAGCCACCAGTTGCAGAATCCGTAGGCATTGTTCTTCTTGCATAATTCGGAATCGCATATTTCCGCCTTTGCTGCCGTGTACGGCGTGGGCTTTGCCTGCATTTCCTTGCCTAGCGTCAGAATATCCGCATATTTTTCAATGTCCGCAGTGCTTAGCAACCAGATCTTGTCTTCTGTATCATTGCCGGAATCCGTTTCCCAGTCTTCATCTAAAAAAACTGAAAAGTCAATATCCCATTTCTGCCAATGCCCGACAAATTCCTTGGTGAATCTGCCTGTACCTTTTATGTTTTCAAGATTCGCTGTTTCTATTGATTCCTTTTCCTGCTCATCAAATGCCGTATTGTAAAACTCATTGTTAAGCCAATTCCTTAACGTGCTTGTTTCCCATTTCGCATTTCTGTCAGAATCCGCGATATTTTCAGGCATGACATTGTAAGGCTTTGCCTCTATCGCATATTTTGAAAGAAGCACTGCCGTGCCATTTTCCTTGTTCTTTTCAAGGACAATCCACTCAATAGGCTTTTTTGTGCCGTCCGCCTCGTAAGGCCAGCTGCCTATACTCATAGTCTCCAAAATCGGATTATTGCTGTTCTTGTCCGAACATCCTACATTAAACAATGTCAGGACAGGGATCATAAAGGAAAATCCTGCTATCGCAGCCAGTTTTGTGCCAAATCTCTTTGTAATTTTCATAAGAATATCCAATTAAAAGAAGCCGGATTGCTCCGGCTTCTTTCTGCTTTCATCTTGTTATCTTTGTCTTGTTATTTTGTGGAAAGCCATTTTACAAACTCGTCCCAGTTGGAATACTTCGCCCACTGAAGCT
>LXOW01445655.1_pt1 | contig 25912 bp, 19 predicted proteins | sample 1368591 | NCBI WGS metagenome assembly LXOW01 (sample SAMN04884650, study PRJNA319009) | bovine gut metagenome | isolation source: Cow rumen | host: Bos taurus | place: Italy: Legnaro (PD) | collected 2014-07-09
CTACGGATGAATTGATTAATGAAGAATTCTATAAATATTGGAATGCAGAGATTAAACATTTGAAAGATATTTCTGAAAGAATAGAGAATTACAGGAGCAAAGCCGTAAAATGCGGAAGCAGGGTTGCCTATGAAAAAGAAAAGCAAGCTACTCTGATAGAGGGTTTTGGTGAAAAGTTGATGGTTACAATCATGGATAGTGACGAGGCTAAAGCAGCTCTTAGAAATGTAACTGATAAAGATTTAAGCCCATCTCAAAATATAGTTTGGTATAATATGGGGAAAATTATTTTCGAATGGTGTTGTGCGTTCCGAAATTTCAAAAACTACTAGAGAGGTTGCTTGAATTACTTCCCCAGTTGGGATGAAGAGAGTAGATAATAACAAAGGAACGGTGGAACGTGTACTTTTGTTAGATGGCCTTGGGCGGCTGCCATCTCTCGTAAGTAAGTAAAGTAATAAGTTTAATATGGTGGCTGCCCGGGCTGTTTTTTGAGGGCTGAAGGCTGAGGGAGGATTTGTGGAAAAGCAGATTTAAGGTTGATTAAAGGAGATTGTTGAAGGGGTATGGCAGAAGAGGCTATGCCCCCTTTGCGTCTAAGTGGGGCAGGAATCATAATTAGAAATAGGGTGGACTGACGAAATGAGAGATAAATATGATGAGGGATTCTAAATATGCTCTCTTAGATGACATGGGCTTTGACCGGTATGGTAAGGTGAAGTGACGGAAGATAGAGCAGATGCAGCCGAAACAGATGAAGATGGTGGAGGGGGAAGATGAGATAAATTCGATAGCGGAAACGGAGAGGACAAGATAATTAATAAAGCTCATGGAAGACGGTGATTATAACTATCAAGAGGCATTAAGAAAGATGCTCCATAGGAAAGAGAATCATAGGCCTTATGAAGAAATTATACGAGATCTGCAGAAGGAGCTCCGTCTGGTGAAGGAGGAGTCGCTGCTTACTCATGCCATGCGTCTATTTATTGAGCTGGAACATAAGACGACCTCGCCTCTTTATACACATTTGCAGTCACCCATGCGTCAAACGTTGTACATGATAGATGTGTTCTACTCTATTGCAGATAGAGAAGATTCGGTTGATATGGATGAAGAGCGGTGGAATAGAATAGCTATCCTGCTCGATGAAACAGCAATGACATATCTCGTTAATATTGGGTTTCCGAATGACGGTGATTTCTATTATGATGAGAGGGATGCAACAATAGATGTTACTTTATGTACGTTCATTGGGTATTTTGAGAATGCCGTGCTGAGTTACGAAGAACAGACTTTGGACAGAATTGAGAGAAATCTAAAGCCTTATGATGATCTTATTAAGAAAAGATATGGGTTCACTATAAATGAGGCGATAAAGTTTTTACTCCATGTAAGGGATATAAACAATGCCAAGTATAGTGAAATCATGAGACCGTACTTAGAAACGAGTTCTTATTATGTAACAAATCCGGAAGAGTGGAGCAAGCTGCCAGATGAATTCGTGAAGCGAGGAGTGACGGACCCTAGGGACTGGTGGTATGAACCAGAACTGAGCGGTATGTTAAAGACCATAACAACAAATCCGGGCGAGATTGGCCTACATATGGCAGAAGATTTAATGGATGTAGATATTGATGCAGACAGTCTTAAGCATATAATAGATTTCTTTTGTTATGACAAGGAATTCTTAAAGGGGGAAACTGTTTATTATGCAGATAAACACTATTCAGAATCACATCCAGTCTATATGATAGACGGTAAGTATGTATGCTCTATTAATAAGTTCTTCATAGAGGGGCTATATTATAGACTTGACGAGGTCTTACAGGATGATGATGCTATAGGAAAGAAATATAAGCAAAATAAAGATGTTGCTATCGAGAATAAGGTTCGAGAGTTATTTGAGCAATTCTTTCCGAAAGGTACGAAGATATTTGCCAATTACAGTGTAGATGGAGAGGCTGAAAAGACTTGTTAGTGGTATTCGGTGATACATGTATTGTGGTTGAGATAAAGAACTGTGGATTTAGAGCACCATTCCGAGATCCGATAAAAGCATACCCACGTATTAAGCGGGATTACGAAAACGCAATTCAATTGGGATATAATCAATGCAGGAGGGTAGAGAATGTACTAATGTCAGGTCGTGATGTTGACATCCTGGATGCCAGTAATATGCATAAGGTACTATACCATCTGAAGAGTAAAAATATTAATGATGTGTGGTCAATCGTGGTTACTGATTTTAAATATGGAGTAATACAGACAAACCTTGGTCCATTGTTGAAGAAAGATGAGGAAGCACTATATCCATGGTCGGTATGCGTGGACGACCTAGAATCAATGATGCTACTTATGAAAAAGATGCTAAAGGGAATTGCTCCTGCCAGATTTGTGGAGTTTCTAGATTACAGAGAGCGGTTGCAAGAACATATCATGTGCTTTGATGAATTGGAAATATGCGGATGGTATATGAATGACCGTGAGCAATTCAAGAAATGTGCGGATAGTGACGCGATGATTAACACGTCACCGAATATGGGAACCATCTTTGATGCGTACTATCATACAGGACTAGGGTTTAAAAACGAACTGGATATTGACTATAAGAGAGGACGACCTATAGATGACTATCCGAAGAAGTTTGAATTGGGCGAACTTAGTATGATCTTATAAGTCATGGTATAGGAGAAATAGAAGGTATGGATAAGAAGAAATCATTTGAGCAGGAGTTGGAACTTTCTATATACAAACTTTTCAGAGAGAAACTGTCTGAAGAGTTTGATATACAGGTTGAACAACGGCTTGATTCAATGAAGAGGCCAGATATCGCTATATCTAAAGGTGATAAGAGACTGGCTATCATTGAGGTGAAACCTAGGTTCTACCAAGGAAAAAGCAGAGTTGATGCTGAGAACCAAGTAACGGAACTTGCTTATTCCGAAGGATTTAGATATGCAATCATCGCAGTTGATGAAGAAAAATTGTTGTTGAAAGATTGCTTCCTGAATAAAAATAATAAGTTCAAGAAGTTTTCGTTAGAGGCAATCTGCCATATCTTTGAGATTATTAGGAATCCTGATTTAGTTCCAGGAAAAGAGTACAGGGATGCTGTTTTTAAGAAACTTGTCGAGATGACCACGAATGCTAAAGACAAGGTTATAGCATTCAAGGATAGAAACAGGGCAGCAACGATGATGAGGGATGAAGAATCTTTCTTTTTTGAAAGGGAAGATGTGGAAGATGAATTATTTGAATGTTTCTTAAAAAAGTTTGAAGGTGATAAGGTTTGCAGATATACATCATTAGCCTCACTATACAGAACTATCGATGAGGGTACTCAAAGTATGTGTTGCATAGTTGGAATGAACGATCGTAGCGAATGCACATACGCAGACAATTACATTAAAGATTTGAATGTCGCAAGTATTCCATCTGTTAAGACTTTATATGAGGCAAGTGTGGAGAATAGGTTTTATATTCTGTCATGTATGAACGAGCAGAAGTACGATGACCTGACCATGTGGAGACTGTATGGTGATAATACGAAGGGGGTTAATGTCTTATACGATGTCGATAAGAATGGGTTGACGGGTTTTAAGTTGTACAACATAGACTATGCTGAGCAGCCTGGTAAGCAAGGACATTACGCATTGAACATAATCGGTGCCTTGATGGGAATGAAAGTAGATGGTAGGACATTTAAATTGAGACGATGGAATGAATGGAAGCATTTCTTTAAACCATACGAGTATAAAGATGAGATGGAGATTCGTCTGCTGTACAATAAGATGAACAAACCTGCCAGCAAGTGGATCTTGACTAGTGATTATCAGATAGTTTGCCCGCTAATGATTTTCGATGTGAAAAAATTTCCTCTCCTGATAGACAAAATAATGCTTGGCCCTAATTGTCCTGATATAAAGGTGAATCAGTTGCAATTGGAACTTATGATAAAGGAGCACATAGGATTGCTGAGGTTATCAAGGAAGTATGATGTGGTTACTACAAGCGGGATAGGTACGTATAGGATGTAGATATTGCTGAAGAAAAGTGCTATCGGTAACAGCTTAATTTGGTATGGAAAAACCTAAAATACTTTATAAATACAGGGATGTCGGGGAATATACTGAGAAAATATTTACCGACAAAACCATATGGTTGTCAAAACCGGAAAAATTGAATGATCCGTTTGAGTGCTCTATAGCTAAGTATACCGATAGGGCAAAAGAGAAGATGGTGAAGAAATATAAGGAATTGCAGGTTTGTAATTTTGCAGTGAACGGTGCCTTACACATGAAGGACAACAAACCCTATTTCGGATTAAAAGGGAAAGCACTAAAAAGCTTTCTGAAGAGGCTTGGAAGCAAATCGTGGGAAAGAAGATACCAAATGATAAATGAGATTGTATATGAGAACATGGGAACAAGGTTCTCCAACCCGAATCATCTTATTAAAAGTTTGGATGAGAGACTGCATGGAACTGGTATATTCAGTTTAAGTGAAACTGATACCAACCAGTTGATGTGGGCACATTATGCAGGGGAGTCTCGAGGGCTGGCTATTGGCTTTGAAGTAACTGAAGGCTCGATGTTGGCAGATGAGAATCATTGCATTGCAGTGAATTATCAGGACGAACTGCCAGAATTCAAAGCTGATGAATTGATGTCAGACATGCATATGTCATTTGGGAAAGAGGGTGCGAAGATTACTGTACAAGTACCATTTAATGACCCAACATTCAGAGCATGCGTGTCAACAAAACCGACTGATTGGGCCTACGAGAAGGAGTGGAGATATATTGACGAGACAGATGGACTACATCCATTCCCAGGGAAACTTGTAGAAATAACCTTTGGACTCAGGTGCTCGGAAGATGATAGAAGGAAGTATGTAAAATTAGTACAGGAGAATTTCGATTACCCAGTAAATTTCTTCGAGATAGTGAAGAAAGCTAATTCCAATCAGATTGAAAAGAGAGAGGTTTTATCTTGTGGTTAACAATATAGATACGCCTATTTAGGATTACGGAGTATAATTCTTAGAAAAAATTAAGAAATAATAAAACAATGCTGATTGACAGAAAACACATTGAACAATGGGCGGTGACCGCACCTGCAAAGTCTGAGATGGCTGAGTTGGTGACGCAACTTGTTATGAATACCCTGCCCAATGATGGAAGCAGCTATAATATCCCTATTGGAAGTTCTACCTTCATTGGAGGTTGGGACGGCTTTGTAGAGAGTATGGCAGGTCATGCTTTTATACCTTTAGGTAAAAGCGGTTGGGAGTTTGGTGCGCGAGGCGATACTACAAAAAAGGCGAATGAAGACTATAATACCAGAACGACGGGCATACCAGTAGCGGAAAGACAAAATATGACCTTCGTCTTTGTTACGCCTTATTTCTGGGAGGATAAAATCAAATGGGTAACGGCCAAGAAACAATTAGGAGAGTGGAAAGATGTTATAGCCTACGATTCTGATAATCTTTCGCAGTGGATATATCAATTACCCATTGTGACAGAATGGTTTGCCAAGAAGATAAATATATTTCCGGAAACGGGAATTATCCTGCCAACAGATAAATGGGATGAGATTTCAATTGGTAGAAATGGGATCGTTCTTACTCCACGTTTTTATACGGCTGGTCGCGAACGTCACGTAGAGGAACTTCGTACCATTATTGAAGGAACACCCAGACTGAAAGCATTCAGAGCATCTTCGAGAGAGGAAGCGATGGCATTTATCCTTGCTGCAGGAATGTCTTTACCAGAACCGTCGAGATCAAAGTTCATGGGTAAGACCATTATTGTGGATTCAAAGGCATCACTTGGCAGGATGGGCAGAACTATGAATGCTATTAATATCGTTACCCATCTTGAAGATAATAGCACTGTATATGCCGCTGCTGCCAAGAATATTATTCTGGTGTCACTTGGACCCAATGACGAATTTCCACAGGATGTAGTGGACTTGCCAGTATCGGAAAGACATGCATTGGTGGAGGAATTAGTGTCATATGGCATTTCAGAACCAGAAGCGAATAGAATTGTATTGATCAATTCCTGCAACCTAACACTTATAAGAAAAGAATTGGGTTTCCCCCCGGTAGGGGCGAAATGGATAGGGAAGGTAAATCTTGATGAGCTGCTGCCAGCCCTTCTTCTTGGCCGTTGGAATGAGAATAATGATAGTGATACACTCCTGCTCAGCACCATTGCCGGTGTATCGGGCAATCAATATATATCAATTCTTAATCAATGGTTAAAACAATCTGTTTCGCCCCTGACCAAGACCGGACCAGTTTGGAGGCTGACATCACCGTTAATGCTATGGACGGAAATGAGCCCACTATTGAATCCTGTTTTTTTCGATACACTTCATGAAATCTTTGTTAAGGTATTCATAGATGTAAAAGAAAAGTGTTCGGATCAACTGAAGGAAGGACTGCTGCAAACCCTTATCATTGTTGCGCTATATGGTAACAGACTAAAACTGCCAATTGGAGATGCTCAAGAATGGGTTGATAGCCTGATAAAAAAACTGTTGCATGGCGCATTACCCGAGAAATGGGTGGAAGTCTCTGACTATTTACCGAAAATAGCCGAGGCTTCACCAGACGTGTTCTTGTTAGAGTTGCAATTGGCTATTGAGGAGCAGACACCAGTAATAACGGCTCTTTTTGAAGAGAAGAATGGATTTTTATATCCTCAGAGTCATCATACCTCTCTATTATGGGCATTGGAAGCATTAGCATGGCATCCTAATTATTTGGATGCAGTTACCATAATACTTCTGAGATTAACTGAAATGGATCCAGGTGGGCGACTTTCGAACAGACCGTTTAATAGTCTCGTTGATATTTATCTTCCATGGAAACCACATACGTCGGTAGAATTAGAAGGCAGACTTTCAGTTCTGGAAAAGTATTTAAATGAAAACAACCCTGTTATGTGGCGGTTGTTGATAGCTTTGCTGCCACACCCTGGTGCTGCCACATCTGGTACGTATAAATTGAAATGGAGAGACTATGAATTCACTCAGGAATTGGGGTATAATCAATTTAATGTAGACAAAACAACAGAATGGGTTGTCACTCATCTGATGTCTTATTATGATGGAGATGACCCCAAATTATCTTCATTAATAAATGCCATGGAGCCTATTGACGAGCCTTTACGAAAGAAGTTAATTCTATGGCTACCTGAAGCAGTAGACAAAATAGAAGGTTCTAAAAAGGAAACAGCAAAAGCTCTGCGAGAAACTTTGTGGTATCAGAACTTAGATGGAATCAAAGATCGTTATAATCTCACGGAAGAAGAAGTAAAGAGCGTTAGGGTTACGTATGAAAAAACAATTCCTGATGATTTAGAAGAACGTCATCTATGGCTATTTGACGAGTATTATCCTCATCTGCCTGATAAGTCTGTCGAAGAGGAGGATGACTATGTTAATAACCAGCAAATAGAGAGAATTAGGAGGGAAGCTTGTGAAGACTTACTTAATCAATTTGGTGAGGATAGAGTGATAGCTCTGAAAGACAAAGTTAATGAGCCGCAAACATTGGGTGCTACACTAGCTTCTTTCTCAAAGGAAAGTATTACGACAAAGGTTTGCAAACTTCTTGCCTCGGAAAAAGATGTTAAGTTCACGAGGGGCTATTTATCAATGTTAGAAATACAACAGGGAAGTGGATTAGTTCCCCTGTTATATAAAACATGTGAGAAAAAAGCCTTCACTAAAGAGGAGCTAACATCCTTGTTACTTTGTTTTGAGCACAATAAGAATCTATGGGATTACATTGAAACATTGGATGTAGATATTCAGAATGCATACTGGCAAAGAGTTCCGGCTGTTTTCTGGGGTGGATATAAAGAGAATGCTACGCTCTATAAGATTAATAAACTCTCTTCAGTTGGGAGAGGGTTTGATGCCATGAATAATTCTTGGATCTATGCGAAAGAAATGCCAACTGAGGCTATTCAAGAGCTGTTACAAAGTGTTTTGAGGTCTGAAAGTGATTTGAATGATACTATTGACCACCACCCGCTTAGTGTATATATAGAGGCTCTTCATAAACGTGAAGATGCGGATAAGAATTTACTTATCCATCTGGAATGGGTTTACCTGCCAATGCTGAGGTATGATCGTGTAAAAGATAGTCTGGCTCTGCTTAATGACAGGCTGACAAAAGATCCTGATTTCGTGGTGGAGATACTTGGCTATTTATACATTCCGGAAAATGAAAGTGAACAAGAAAAGGAGGTGACAGATATTGATAGGCAGAATGCACGACGAGCCTTCTATCTCTTGAATCAATGGAAAACTATTCCTGGAGTTAGTGAGAATCAATCGTTGGATGAAGCGATGTTGTCGGATTGGATGCGGGGGGTATTAAAGAAATCTTCGGAGAAGGGCCATTACAGACATGCTTGTAGTCAACTAGGACAGTTATTTTCGCATTTTCCAGAATGGACAGATGAGGCAGAAAAACTGTTTGCCCTGATGGAGCCTATTGAAGAAAAGGCTTTCTATAGCGGTTATAATGCAGGGTTGTTCAATAAACGTGGGCTTACATCGCGTAGTCCGTATGAAGGAGGAGAGATAGAAAGAGACAATGCCTCAATGTTTAAAGAGCTTTATGACAAATATCATTTACGATACCCCCGAGTTTCAAAAGTCTTTAAGAGCCTCTCCGAACAATACGAACGAATGGCTAAGGAAATGGATGAAAAAGCAGACATCGATAAGATGGATCATTAGAGTCATATGAAATGCTATTTCTGTTCTTTTGATGCTGGTATTGGTGATTGTAACGTTATTCGACTTCTGAAGGATGACGGAATGCAATATTCCATCATGGTGGATTGTGGAAAATACACTCCGAGTATTAAGAACTATGTGTGTGATGTTTTGCATAATCATATTGATTTATTGATAGCTACGCATATCGATGGAGATCATATAATGGGTATGATAACGATGCTTAGAGACCATGAAGACTTGATGATAGATAATATTTGGTATAATAGTTATCGAAGATCAAATGTAGAAGCTCATATTGAATTGAATGAACAACAAAAAAGAATTCTTGAGCAGATAAAAAAGGCACTGCCAACGGAGTTTGATGCTATCAACTATAGAGAAATCAGTGCGCCACAGGGAAAGACGTTAGCTAAGACGATTCTTGAGAATGAAACCCTAAACCGTGTATGGAGGACGGATTATATTACAGAGCAGACTGATGATTTTGAATTGCCTAATGGTTTTGGAAAAATTGTGTTCTTGGGACCACAGCAGGAGGCTCTCCAGATTGTTGAAGATAAATTTAAGGATGCTTTTGATAAGTACTTTATGCAGGAATGGAATGAAAGCATAAAGTGTGGAGAGGAACTACAAGAACTACTTGTCAGACTGATAGATACATTACCAGCACATATCAGGATGAAATCTATAGGTGCAACAGAAGAATCTATTCATGATGCAGCCTTCGTAAGAAACAAAGCAAAGGATGAAGATGCTGATGACTCGGACACTAATTATTCGTCAATAGCCTTTATGTTAGAATGTAATGGTCATAGGATTGCTATGCTAGGTGATGCTTTTGCAAGTACTATAGAAAAGACTATTGAGGGGAAATATAGGGATAATGTCAAACCTATAGTATGCGATGCAATTAAGGTTTCACATCATGGTAGTAATGGCAATAATAGTAAAACCCTATACAATCTGTTATCATCGCATCATTATTTTATTCCAGGAGGGAAAGGAAGTGATTATCCTACTTGGGGAACATTTGGAAGGATAGTAGAGAGTAATAGGGACGAACAAACCAGACTCGTTGTATTTAGCCATACTTGTGACATGACTGAGCAGATAAATGCATTAAGTAATGATGTTAAAGCGGAATTAGGTGTTGAAACGGCTATAACAGAGCAAGAGTATGAGTTATTTGAATACTAAAATAGCAGAGAATATTGTCGTACCTGTACATTGTGAAACAAAACGGGGTACGGCTTTTTTTGTCAGTCCGACTCAATTGCTGACTGCCCGACATGTGGTAAAGGCTCACTTTCAAAGTGCTGAAACACCCATTTATATCGTTGTTGCTAACAGACAAATTTTATGCCGTGCAGAAGAATTATCTATGCCTGATAATGCTATCGATTTGGCTCTGTTGTCAATTGTAGTTGAGCAGGATTATCAAGCTATGGAGTATTTGACTTTATTGTGTGATGAATTTGTCCCCAATCTACCCTTGCGGATATACGGCTATCCAGAGGAGGTTGCTATGGGAATGAATCTGGTTAATCTTGAAGTGAGGAATCGATTGAAAATTGATGGTGGGGTGTGGAATGACCGTGCTTTAGTCCGTGATGATATGCTTCACCTACATCAATATGATGGACTATCGGGCGCTCCAGTGATAAGTAAATCAGGGCGAGTGGTAGGTATAGTGGTTTTACAGATTAATGAAACGCTTAGTTACCTATCTATAGAAAAATCTCAAAATCATCTAGATCGAAAAGGCATAGTATACGATACGGATTGCGCAAATGATGACGTAACCACGTTGGGACCGGGAAGAAGCTATCAACAGTGTGAGGAGGCCGTGGCAACTATTCACGACCGTTATATGCCCAGATTGCATCAACAGAATAAAAACCTGGAGCTTATCTTAAATTATGTAACGGACAAAAAAGCGAAAGACGTAAGCATTCGTAAGGCTGAAGCATTGGCTGATAGTATCAGTAAATTGCCATACAGAATGATGGAAAAGATTAAAGATGATTTGAAGATATGGCAGAATCTAGATATTGATAATCTGTCGGCGAATGGCTACGAATTGCTTCTGCGTTGTTATGAATATATTCAGACATTCCCGTTTAAACATTTTAAAGAGCACTTAAAAATCCTTGCTTTGAATGAATATGCCCATCAGTTGGACTATGATGACTTTGATAGACTTAAAATATGTGAGGTAAAGAACCTATGCTTGATAGGAAAGGCTGGTTCTGGCAAGACACATTGCTTGTGTGAGTATTCCTTGAAGAATCATGATAAAGCGAACATTTATCTGTTCTTTGGTACCAGCTTTAACCTATACGAGACTGCTATTAATCACATTAAGGAAGTAGTGTGTCAGAATCTGTCATTTGAAGAATATAATCAAGGTTTAAGGGTAAAAAATCGTTATGCAGTGGTTGTGATAGATGCATTAAACGAGGGACTAGGATGTAGTTACTGGAACAACCATCTTGGTGCTTTGCGTACTGAGTTGGAGCATCATGACCACTTCCGGCTGATTGTATCTGTGAGAATGCCTTTTGATAAAGAAATTAATGATCTAGCAGAAAGTAACCATTGGCATGTTCACTATATTGATGGCTTTATAGATGTTGAAAAGGCTGTTAATGATTATTTTATGGAGTATAAAATAGATCGTAACTACTTGAGACAGAAGGTTGAAGCATTTAAGAATCCTCTTTTTTTGAAGATTTTTTGTGAGGCCTTTCATTCCATGTCTGCAAATGAAAGATTGAGAGTGAACAAACAATTGTTGTATAAACGATACGTCACTAAGAAGAATGGGCAGGTGTCGGATTTGGTAAATGAAGATATGGAATTAAATATCGCTGATAAGTATCTTTCGAAATTGGCTCACTATAGTGCTTATTATGGACACTTCAATCCCATTGCAAGAGATAAAGCACGGCAATATGCCAAACGGATGGCCCCCTATAGACTTTGGGAACAAGATCTGATGCATGCTTGTCTGACAGCAAATTTGTTACTAGAAGACCGCTCTAACAAAGGGAATAGTGCCGTCATGTTTGAATATGAGAATCTTGGAGATTATTATAAGGCTGAGGAGTTGCTTAAATCTAAAATGAATACTAGCGAACTCCTGAGATGGATAGACAATGAGCGGAAGTTTCTTGAAAAAAATCCAGAGGAACCATCCGAGAAATTCAGAGCTGCCGTGAAAGCTCTTTTTGACTGCTGGTATCATGAGGGAAAGGATGTCAGTGGAGAACGATTAATTCAAAAAGGGGGGTCTCTATATGAACTTTATTATGATTCGTTGATGGAGGCAGATATTGCTCCCCAACAACTTGTTAAGATGCTTCTAAAGCTTGATCACGACGAGGTAAATCCACTAAAGCTCATTCAGAAATTTGAAGATATGACCTTGGAAGAAACCATGAAGATACATGAGAAACTGAAAGCTTATCAGACTATTGGCAGTCGCGACCTGATATGGACCCGCTATGTGAACCAGATGTATGAAATGTATGGAGATGATTATATTGGCGAGGTTCCTATAGAACAAGACCACACTATAGAAGTGAGTGATGAGGAAAAACTATACTTGATATGTATTACATGGATGTTGTCCTCTTCACATCCCAAATTCCGTGCATTGATAATTAGAAAGATTAGGAAGATACTTTGCATTCATCAAAATCTGATACTCTGGTTGTCAGAACTGTTTGATGGTGTTAATGACCCTTATGTAATAGGCGGTTTGTATTGTGCAATATGTGGTGTTATGTTGCCCTCGCGAGATAAAAAACTAGTATCCAGTATCGCCTGGCATATCTTTAATCGATATTATAAATGTAATGAATCTGTTCCTCAGGATTTAATAGTGCGGCAGTGGACTCTGAAAATCATAGAAAGAGCTTATTGTTTGGATAAGACTTGCGATTGTTGGGAACGAATCAAGACTCCATTCGTGGCCCGTCCAATCGATGAAGATGCAATTCCGAATTACTATGATGTCAAAGAACAAAGAGGCTATTTTGGCCTACAGCAAGGATCCATCATGATGCATAACTCCATCTATAGCTTTGAAGACTTTAATCGGTATATTATCGGGACGAATAGCCGTCATTGTAGTAGTGATTTCTTTAGACTTACTGAAGATGGAAAGTATCAGGCCGTATTGCTGAATGATATTATGGCAGAAATGGCATATTATATTATGGCGGTATTTGGATGGAACGATAAACTGGGCTATTTGGATAATGGCAAATACTCACCAGACAGGTCGCATAATGACCAAGAACGTATTGGGAAAAAGTTTCAGTGGTTGGCATATTATAGGGTGTATGCCCGGCTGATGGATACCTGCCGTACATCGAAAGAACAATACTATTACGGTGATGAGGCAAATGAAGAAGATCTGGCAGAAAAACCTTATCCATGGAATACGTCGGAAATATCTCGATTTGATCCTACACTTGACGTGGAATACAAAATGTCACCTGAAGCAGGTTTGTCAGGTATGGAGAAACTACCAATACAGGGAAAAGATGTTGATAATTGGATTAAAAATAACGATTACCTGCCTGTGTTCAGATGTTTGGCAAAGCATGATGATGGCAGTGAATATGTGATGCTGATGGGTTATGATACGGTAAAAGGAGACGGAAAGGAGACGTTTTTGTTTAGTAATGCTTGTTTCGTCAGAAAGGAAGATGAATGTAAATTTACATCATGGGCTAATAAACAGAACTTCTATGGCCGTTGGATGCCTGAAAGAAGGGGGATGATAGAATATTTATGGAATGACTATCCTTGGTCGGATTCTTATAAGTCATCATTTGAACACGAAGCATGGTTGAGGCCACATGATTGCCCTTGTGACATGATGCTATCGTATGAAGCACAGTTGCAAGAGGATTGGGAAGGTATTGGCAAAGAAAATGCATATCATAGTACTGTGTATATGCCATGCGAGGAAATAATGAACAAAATGGGCTTATATTGTTCTGAGATACGAGGTGTAGTGAAATCTGAGAGTGATGATGCTGTTGTAGCATTGAACACGGGGCATGGTAACTGTATAAACGGATTGTTTATACATCGAAATGTGTTGAATGAGTATCTGAGTCAAACAGGTTATGTGATGTTTTACTATGTGGTTGGTGAGAAGTTTCTTAAATTAGGTGAGATGCATGCCATTATTAAGGACTTGTCGGCAGCTTACCGATATGACAAAGCAGGAGAAGTGGTAGAAATCCAAAAGATGAGGGTTATTGATAGGGAAGAAACGGAAAAACCAAAGAATGGTTCTGATATTATAGATGACGAGGATGTGATAACTCCTATAGCTGATTGGTTGAACTTAGAGAAAGATGCGACGAATAAAGATTCTTTGAATGATGAAAATGACAATTCTTTCCGGAGATTGATGGAATTAAGCTCTCAATGGAATGATGAAGTGGATGATGAAGATGAAGCCTGAAAGGGTAGCGAAGATTAGAAGTATGTAATCTATGAAACTAGTAGATGTAATACATGCAATAGAGGAAGCAAAGGTTAAGCGTGATTTTATGAATGAACTTACACCTGCGAATAAGCAGATTTTGTCACGCAGGAATGGAACCTTTGAAGCAGTGCTGACGGGTAAGGGCGACGAGAAATGTCTAATTCCTGAAGTCGGTGTGTTGCATTTCTTGTATCGAGGACAGAATGAGGAGGTTGTTCCGTGTATTCCAACACTATACAGAGGAAATCCCAGCGATGCACAAGTATTTCTGCAAAGGATGAGACTAGTGCAGTTCCAGCGTTTACTTAAAAGTCATCCTGTAGTTACTAGTTTCTTTAAAAGACATCATTTCTTAGTAAATGAAGAGGGACTAGCTCAACACTACGGACTAAAAACAGAGGTGCTTGACCTGACAAGCAATTTAGATGTGGCTTTGTTTTTCGCAACCTGTAAATATGACAAGAAAACAGACACCTACGATTATTACCATGATAAAGGAGAGCATGAAGGGGTGCTGTATGTGTTTGATCCTGTAAGAGACAACGAGCCTACGCCACCACTTCATATCGATAAGTATATGAANNTCCTATTGGTTTACAAGCATTTCCACGTCCAGGAGCACAGTTCGGGTATGCTCTGCATATCGGTAAAGGTGGAAGTACCAAGAGCTGGATGTATAAGTTTACTTTTACTACTGAGGAGTCGAAGTATTATTATGACTTGTTTCAGAAAGGTGAATCTCTATGGATAAAGGATAAACTTATAGAAAAGACCAAGCAAATTGTGGGGCAGACAATCTTTTCATATAGTGTTTTCAAGGAGGCTTTCGAAAAATATAGGCCCAAAGGCTATTCGAAAACGAAAATGAAAGCTGCTTTAGCAAATGAAAAGATCATTCTGGTGAAAAAGTTGGATGATTGCGTGTTTGATAAGAAGGAACAGCAGGAGATTNNGATGGCAAATGGGGAAAGATAAAGGGAATGAAGAATCGTCAAGAGTTTAATACCCTTAAGCATATCTCGGAGTACATGATGATTTTGATGATTTCAGAACCCAATGGCCCGGACGGAGCCGAATGGAAGAATTATACAAATACACCGAGACCACAGGAGAAGAGCAGGCCAGATGATGGCCAGTGGAAAAAGATAGAAGCAAGTATGAGTTCTGTATTTGGGAAACCATATTTGACGGAAGAGGATTGGAGAATATTTGTAGTGTAAATGAATGTGTCTCTTTGAATAGGAGAAGATGGGACTGAAGATAGATAGATGTGATAGTAGGTGTGCTTTGTGCAGAGAGGCTGAGGCTGACAAAACAGGAAGTCATCTTGCACCGAACTTTATGATACATGGAATGTTCTCGTTTGATGGAAAGGGACGTCGAAACAGGGAAATATCTATGCGTGATCATCTCAATATGAGCGAGCGGATGGTCTATTATGGACCAGAGGTGTCACCTGATGCTATCAATGCTGATCATGGAGGTGACCTTACAGATGAGGAATTGGAAGAAAACGTGACGTCATTAGAGGATATAGAAAAGGCTGATAGTGATTTAGGAGACTTTGGATACATCATATGGCGAGTCAAGGGACTGCAGAAGGGCGACTCTGGAATCTTCGGAACGAGAAGGGATCAATCTCCCTACATGATTATCGTGAACGATATGGTTGTGCTGTTGGTGGCTGAAGTATCGAAATTCAGGAAAAACTTCAGGGATAAGTATATAGGTTACGTGGGCTAAATATATGACTTTTCTATCGGGAACTCGAAGATACTTCCATTCGAAAATGAAAATAAATTGATAATTATTTTGTATTTTGTTCGTTTAATCGTATATTTGCAGAAGAGATGGTTTGTGATTCCCATATCCCTACGGACCTTGGTCCTCGTGTAGAGATGGTAATCTTCATATTGGTTAATAAAAGAATACGAACGAATGAGTAGACTTAATGATAAAAATCTAATAGAGAAAGATACATGTGAGNNATAGTTTTGGCGCTGTGAATGCATTGGTTTCTGCATTGGCATTTGCAGGCGTCATAGTTTCTTTGTATTTCCAACGAAAGGATTTAAAACTTCAGCGTCAAGACCTGCAATTGCAACGTAAGGAACTGGAATTGACAAGAGGTGAATTACAGAACCAAACAGAACAGTATGTCTTACAGAACAAGACGCTATCTGTGCAACGATTTGAAAATACATTCTTCCAAATGCTTCATCTTCATCATGAAATTGTAAATGGTTTAACCTTCCAATATGTTGACCAACAGATTTCTAATACGGGAATGGGGAAAAATGTGATTACAATAACTGCGCATGGGAGGGTGTCTTTTGACGCAGCATTTACTTGTCAGACATCATCTGGATGGGGATTCAATCCAAGTATGAGAGGGATAATACATAAGGATGGTATTGAGGGGTATAACAAAAGTAATATGCCAATCATGTTTGATCACTATTTCCGAAATCTGTATCGTATTATCAAGTTTACAGAAGATAACAAACTGATAGATGATAAGGAGAAAAAGGAATATATAGATCTGTTAAGGGCACAGTTGTCACCCTATGAATTGGTATGGTTATATTATAATGGACTGTCAAAAGGAAAAGAAAAGATGAAAGACTATATTCAGAACTATTCTCTTTTAAATAATTTAAGAAAAGATTTGCTTGNNGTGTTTGATTTATACAAAAGGAAATCATTAATTTTGCAACTCATACAATGCGAAGTCATGTAATATAAAATATGTGGTTATGGCAAGACTTATAGTAAGAAATATTGGTCCAATAAAGGATGTGACATTGGATTTGAAGAAGGTGAACGTGTTCATGGGACCTCAGGGTTGTGGTAAGAGCACGTTAGCCAAAATTATCAGTTTCTGCTCGTGGCTGGAGAAGGATAGTGATGCTACCTTGAAGGCTGAAGCGAAGGGACTGGTGCCATTGTTGACGAAATATCACCGCATGGAGGGCTACTTTCGTGATGACTCATCGTTGGCATATATTGGGGAGGACGTGGCTTTCTTCTACAACTTCCCTGATCCACTGCCTTTGGGGTGGAACTCTGACGAGTATAAGACTTCGCAATTCCATGAAGGTGAGGTAATATTCCATAGGGTGCAGAGAAGCGTAAACCCCAAGGTAATATACATTCCCGCAGAACGTAACTTCGTGTCGGTGGTTCCCAATCTTCAGAGGTATGCTGAACAGGACGATTCTTTGCAGAGTTTCGTAAACGACTGGTATGCAGCCAAGCGTGCCTATACAGAGCAGCAACCGTTGAAGATAGAAATGCTTGGCATTGCTTATTACTATAGTAGCAAGACGGACAGCGATATCGTAGTGGTAGACGGGCAGAAACTGAGGCTGAGTCAAGCGAGCAGCGGATTCCAGTCGGTGGTTCCGCTGATGGCGCTGCTGAGTTATCTTTCGTCGGCCATCTATGAGGAGAACAAACCTTTCTCACCGGCTGAGAACGAGCAGATGAGGGAGATCTTGTCGAGTGTGTCGGGTGATAATGCAGGGGAGATGGAACTGAAGTTGATAGACCGTATTAAAGGTTTCCTGCAAGGTAAGGTGTACACGCACACTCAATTCGTGGTGGAAGAACCCGAACAGAACTTGTTCCCAAATACGCAGTGTGACCTGATGTACCATCTGCTGAATTGTTTGAATCACGGCAAGGCACATAGGGCTGTCATCACTACTCATAGTCCTTATATACTGTATGCTCTGAACAACTGCCTGCTAGCGAACATTGTGAAAGGGGATATACCTGAAGGGAGTGACCTGCCAGTCGCATGTACCATGGTAGAGATTGCACCAAAGGATGTAGCGGTATGGGAGATTGAGGATGGTAAACTGAAGACATACGGTGGGGGAAAAGAGGACGGTACTATTCAAGACAAGGACGGACTGATTCGCCACAACTACTTCAACAATGTGATGAAGGATGTGATGAGGGACTTCAGTAATCTGCTGGTTTATAAAGAATAATACAGGAGATGGAGCTGGATGTATTTGACCAAAAGACTCGATTTGAGTCGGAGGTATATATCGGAGACTATACGGAATACGTGAAGACGCATGCGGGGTGTGGCTACGATGGAGTGGTGATGAAAAACATGCCACTACCGCATATTGCCTGTCTGCACATATACAATCCCGTACATATCCCAATGATTGGCGTGAACTTTGAGGAGAATGAAGAGGTGTTTAAAAGGGAGGATAAGAGTAAGGTTTCAAACTGTGAAGGTATGCTGGTGTCGGACAAGTCGAACAGAAAGGGTTGGCTACTGTTGACAGAGTTGAAATACTGCGGTGGTTCGCAAATTGCTGTGCAGCGTAATCTGGATAAGGCTTTTAGCCAGTTGGAATCGACATATCTGTATCTACGTGATGTAAAGCATGTTTTTGGGCAAGGGGAATTCAGGTGTGCATGGGTAGTGTCGTTGCCGGAGCATGATGATTTAGTGCCTTTCAGCTCGTTCTTGTCAGAACCTGAGGTGCTATTGAATTTCAAAGATAAGTATGGTGTGGATGTGTTCACGGATAACAACCTAAGGGTTGTTTCGCATGAGTATGTGGTTGCGATGTAATGCAAAAAATGGTAGATGAAGTTATCTCACCGAAGTGAGGATAATTGGAATAATCGAACTACGGGAAATAGGATTTACGGGATATAGGAGTAAATAATGAAACGTATTGTTGAGGTAGCGGTGAAGGTGATAGTAGCTGCTCTCACAGCTTTTCTGACGGCCATTACAACGACTAGTTGTATGGGATACGGACCCATCGCTCTGTGAGCGAAGTGATGAGTGTGATGATAATTCCCCGACTTAGTCCTCTTGGAACCGAATCGGGGATTTTTGTTATATTTTTAGTGTGATTTTGCAATGGATTGAAAAAAAAGTTGTACTTTTGCAAACGGAAACATAATAAACNNCTTTCGTACAGAAAAGCATCATTGTCGGTGACTTTATTGTGTTCAACCTGATATTGTTGCTGTTTGCCCGTTTTCATTGGAGGATAGAGTCATGGGAGGAGAACCAACTGGAGGTGTTCGGGTTGATTGGCAACATCGCGTTGATCATCAGTCAGCTGCGCTTTTCTACCATTATCCACCAGCGTATGGTGGGGGCGGGAGACGTACTGCAGCGTATAGTGGGACTGACCGTTCTACAGGCGATAGTGGGTTACTTGCTATTGAAAATCATAGACTACGACCTGCCGGTGGGATGGTTGATATATGAGATTAACACGGTGTTCTTCGTCGCGCTGGTCATCAAGAGGCTTACGGAACGATGGCTCATCCGCCTGTACCGTGAGGCGGGAAGGAACACGCGCATGGTGACCCTGGTGGGTTCGGACATAGAACTGGTGAACATCTACAGAAAGCTGGTAAACGATGCGACACTGGGCTTCAAGGTGAATGGCTATTATGGTGACGACAATCTGATAGAGACCATCGAGACTTTGGAGAAAGAGGAGGGCGTGGACCTGACTCCCTTGAAAGGTCTGGAGCGTAAGGGCTCGATAGAGGATATGCTAGCTGCCATGGCACGCCACGAGGACTTGCATCTGGGTGACGAGCTGTATGTGTGTCTGTCGCGAAGAGAGCGTGACACCATCAAGAAGCTGTCAAGATACTGTGACTACAAGGTGGTGAGGTTCTTCTACGTACCCGTATCGGTGGAGTCTATCGGCCTGAACCTGAAAAGGGAATTGTTGGACGACATCGAAATCTACACGACGTATGAGAACCCGCTGCAGAACGTGGGTAACAGGATATTGAAGCGGACATTCGACATCGTGTTCTCGCTGGTATTCCTGATTCCGACGGCGCTGATGTTCCCGTTTATCTGGCTAATCATGAAGATTCAGAGCCCAGGACCTATCTTGTTTAAACAGGCGAGAACGGGTATTGACGGTAAGACGTTTATGATGCTGAAGTTCCGCTCGATGCATGTGAACAAGGATGCAGACAGGTTGCAGGCTACGAAGGACGACCCGAGAAAGTATCCTTTTGGGAATTTTATGCGTAAATCGAACATCGACGAGTTGCCACAATTCCTGAATGTATTGAAGGGCGACATGAGTTTTGTCGGGCCCAGGCCTCATATGCTAGCGCATACAGAGCAGTATTCTGCACTGATTACCAAGTATATGGTGCGTCACTTTGTAAAACCTGGACTTACAGGATGGGCGCAGGTGACGGGATTCCGTGGAGAGACGAAAGAACTTTGGCAGATGGAAGGACGTGTAAAACGTGACATCTGGTATATGGAACATTGGAGCATCTGGCTGGATATCCGTATCATCTGGATGACTGCAAAAACAGTATTTATACATGACAAGAATGCGTACTAATATAAGGTGCATGGTTAAAGGTTCACGATTCTTGGACAAGCCAAGCGGCAAAGCCGAGCGCATGGTGAAGGGTTTACGGTTAATGGTTGGCCTCGTGCTGTGCTTGAGCACGGTGGAAACGAGGGCACAGGTTTTTCTGGTTGCAGAGGGAGCTACGGACCAAGGGTATCACGGAGCAACGGAGAATGTGGTTGTAGCGGACGGGTTCTGGAAGAACTGGTTTGTGCAGTTTGGACTGGACATGACGCTGCAGAATCCGTATGGCTATAATTTCTCAAAGGTGTTCCCAAATGGCAAGTCGTTTGGACTGGATTTGGCGGTGGGTAAGTGGTTCTCGCATCAGGTGGGCGTCCGTGGGAAGTTCAACTGGGAGAACAAATTACCATTGTTAAAGAACGACCATGCGAACTGGCTAGCCCCTTTCGATCAGCCTGGAGAGAACCGTAGAAAGGGCGGTTATATCGCTTTCTATGGTGATGTGCTGCTGAACCTGCATAATTTCTTCGGGACATATCGCTCTGATAGGACATGGAACATCAGCATGTATCCACGTATTGGTGTGAACTATAACTTCGGTGTATCGAAAGGTTCGCTGCTGGCGGGTATCGGTGTGCTGAACACGTATCGGATCAATGACCGTTGGAGTGTCTATGGGGATATTGCCTACATCATGACGGGTAGCGGATTCGTAGGAAAAGAGAAGGTGAAAGGAACGGGAACGGGAAGCAATTCGAATGGCTACCTGACTATCGGCTTGGGTGCTCAAGTGGAACTAGGTCCCATAAGGAGAAATGAGAAAGGAGTAATCGACGAAGTCGCTTTGACCTCGGTCATAGAAATGAGAAATGAGAAATTAGGGGTGCTGACGAATGGTATCTGGGACAATTGGTTTGTACAATTTGGTGCAGACATGAGCCTGTTGAACCCGTATGGCTGTAATTTCTCGAAGGTAATACCCAAAGGTATGACGTTTGGACTGAACGGGGCGATGGGTAAGTGGTTTACACCGGAGTTTGCCTTGCGAGGACGCGTGCAATGGGACAATGGACTGATTCCCAACAATGGGTTGGAGTGGGTGGCACCTGCAGAAGACCCGAAGCAGAACTACAAGAAAGGGGGAATGGCCACATTCGCTATCGATGCCATGCTGAACCTGACGAATGTTTTTCGTTACTACGACCCAGAGAGAAAATGGCACACCACAGGTTATGTACGAGCAGGTATCATCACCCAGTTTGCAGAAGGCTCTGGCTCTCCGCTGTTGGGTGCCGGTGTGGAAGAAACTTACCGACTGAACGACAGATGGAGCTTGTTTGGGGCTTGGGGATATCAGGTATCGACGAGTGAAGGCATGGGATATAGTACCACGGGCGTGGATGTTGCTGCTGGTACGAATGGCTTCTTCGACATCGATTTCGGAGTTCGTCTAGATATTGGAGAGAACAGGTTCTACAAGGTTCATGGACAAGCCAAGCGGCAAAGCCGAGCGCATGGTGAAGGGGGACACAACTGGCCAAAGTTTGCAGTGAATACCATTGCATCGGTAGGTGTAGCGTACATCGGAAAAACAGCCCTGAAAGCGATGATTAAAGAGGAACGCCCTGACCATTCAGACAACAAGTCGTTCCCATCGGGTCATGCTGCAATGGCTTTCGCAGCAGCTCGCTCGATAGACAAGGAGTTCCGCAAGGACTGTATCTGGATTCCGATAGCTGGTTATGCAGCAGCTACGGCGGTGGGTATTCAGCGTGTGGCCAGAGACCGCCACCACTGGTATGACGTGTTGGCTGGCGCTGCAGTGGGTGTTGGAGCCACGGAACTGACGTGGTGGCTGAGTGGTAAGATGTTTCCTGAGCGTAACATCGCGGTGGGTGTCTCACCAACGGGTGTCAGTATAAATTGTGATTTGTAAGTGGATATGACAAGTCATGATGTTATTATAAAGAATGAGATTATGAATGGAGGTAGCTCCATCCATCTGTATTATGACAAGATGTATGGAGCTTATGTGGCCTATGGCTACTCTGCATTCATCGCCCTGTACCTTTGTAAATTGGCGGAAGAACCTCTTAAAGCCTCCTATTCCTTGCCTTTCCAAATGCCAGTGGTTAGTATAAACCGCTACCAGATTGGTATCTTGCGGGAGAAGGGGATTCTTTTGACTTCTTCTCCTGACAAGCAGTACTACCATATCCAGAGTTCTGTAGAGGTGGATATGCAGGGCTATGAGGAGTGGGCTAATTTTCTGCGGGAGTTTAAAGGGTGAGGGATTAACGAAGGTTGAGGGCTGAGGGCTGAAGGCTGATGTTAGATGGAAGGAGTATAAATTAACTAAAACTATTGATATGAAGAAATATGAATTGATGGCATTGCCGTATGCACCGGAGGCATTGGAGCCAGTGATTAGTAAAGAGACAATTGGTTTCCATCATGGGAAACATCTTCAGGCGTATGTGGATAATCTCAACAAACTGCTTCCAGACAGTGAGTATGAGAATATGGCTCTGGAGGAGATTGTGCGAAAGGCTCCGGCTGGGCCGGTATTCAACAATGCAGGACAGATACTGAATCACGAGATGTATTTCGCGCAGTTTAAACCTGCCGGTGAGGCTGTTCAAGGCCCTGAGGGTGCACTTGCTGCACAGATAGAGAAGCAGTGGGGCAGCGTTGAGGCTTTTAAGGCTGAGTTTGAGGCTAAAGGTGTCGGTCTGTTTGGCTCTGGCTGGGTGTGGCTATCGGCTGATGCAAATGGTTCTTTGGTTATCACGCAGGAGCAAGGGGCTTCTAATCCGGTGACAAAGGGTTTGAAGCCGCTGCTGACCTTCGATGTCTGGGAACATGCCTATTACCTGGATTATCAGAACCGCCGTGCAGCCCATCTCGCAGCCCTTTGGCAGATCATCGACTGGAATGTCATTGAGAAGAGGTATGATGGCTGAAGGATGAAGGATGAGGGACGAAGGCTGATGTAATGATTTATTCAAGATGCCAGTGGACAGGTCAGTTAGATGCAATTTTGCCAAATGGACAAATTAGTTGTTAATTTTCTTGTTTGTTACACCTGAATTTTGTAACTTTGCAGGCAAATAATAATCATGAAGACAGAACTATGAATCAAGAAGAAAGATGGCTAACTAATTATAAAAAAGTATGGGATTTCATTGAGACGAATCATAGGAACCCGTCGAAACATCGTGTAGAGGACTATAGTATGGTGAACTGGCTGAAGGTTAACAAGAAGTTGCTGAATGCCGGGAAGTTGAAGTCTGAGAGGGTAGGGAAGTTCAAGGAACTACTGGAACTGAAAGAGAATAATAAGAGGAAGAATCAGTTTGGTTAGATTGGAATATTATGAAAGTTCCATTTGATAAGGTTTTAAGTTGGTATTTCACGAAGAATTCATTGCCTTATTGGTGTATATTCCTTATTGACTGTGGGATTGTTGTTTTCAGTGCGTTATTGACCTATTGGATGTTCAATAATGCAGTGAGTCTGGTGGAGAATCTCATGCAGGTAATGAATACGGTCTTGGTTTTTGTTCTGCTGAGTCTTCCTGGCTTTCGTATTTTCCACACCTATGCAGGATTCATGCGCTATTCGAGTTTTGTGGATTTGATGCGCGTAGTGTATTGTAATTCGCTGACCTTGGTATTGGCCTTGTTGGCAGAATATGGGATGCAATACCTGCCAACGAACTGGTTTGTGCATTTTAACACGACCAGTATCTGTTTGATTTACCTGATTGCGACATTGATGATGTGGGCTTTGCGTATCTTTGTGAAGACGCTGTACGATGTGGCTTTCTCGAATACACGTGCTTTAAGAGTGCTTATCTATGGTGCGATGTCCGGCGGTGTGGGACTGGCTAAGAACCTCAGGGCCCAGCGCCCCAGGAAATTCGTGGTGAAGGGCTTTATTTCGCACCTGAAGAATGCAAGACACCAACAAATTTTAGGAGAGAAGGTTTATTCGGTAGATGATGACCTGGCAGAGATTATCCGGAAAAATGATATTGAAGGTGTGATGATTGCGCCCTACAGAGAACGGGAATTTCGTAATAATCAGAAGATACAGGATGTCATTATCGGTGCTGGTGCTAAAATCTTTATGATGCAAGGTGCGATAGAGGTGGATTCTGACAATCTGGAAACAGAGATAGATTTGGACTATAACGATATGCAGATGCGTGAGGTCAGCGTAGAGGAGTTGTTGCCTCGATCTGAGATTCGTGTGGATATGAAATCGGTTGGTGAGCTGTTGAAAGGTTGCAGTGTGCTGATTACGGGGAGTGCCGGTTCTATCGGTTCGGAGATTGTTCGACAGGTGGCACGCCTTAATCCTTCTTGTATGGTACTGATAGACCAGGCAGAGACGCCCCAGCATGACATCCGACTCATGATGGCGAAAGATTTCCCGGAGGTTAATGCCAAGACCATCGTGACGAGCATTAGCAGACAGAACCGTATGAATGAGATATTCAGGGACTTCCGTCCGGATTATGTATTCCATGCAGCTGCCTACAAGCACGTGCCCATGATGGAAGACAACCCCTCTGAGGCGGTGTTGAACAATATCTGGGGTACCAAGATTATTGCTGACATGTCCGTGAAATATGGGGTGAAGAAATTTGTAATGGTTTCTACGGACAAGGCGGTGAATCCAACTAACGTAATGGGATGCTCTAAACGTATCTGCGAGATCTATGTTCAGAGTCTGGATCAGGCCATTAAGATGAAGAAGGTGGCTTCGAATACGCAATTTGTGACTACACGCTTTGGTAATGTGTTGGGAAGCAACGGTTCTGTGATTCCCTTGTTCCGCGAGCAGATTAAGAATGGTGGGCCTGTGACTGTTACTCATCCAGACATTATCCGTTTCTTCATGCTGATTCCTGAGGCTTGTAAACTGGTTTTGGAGGCCGGTACCAAGGGAAATGGCGGTGAGATATTCGTGTTTGACATGGGTAAACCGGTCAAGATTGCTGATCTGGCCAAGCGAATGATCAAGCTCTCTGGAGCGAAAAATGTAGATATTAAGTTCACGGGGCTGCGTCCTGGTGAGAAACTTTATGAGGAGGTACTCAATGAACTGGAGGGTACCAAGCCTACGTTCCATGAGAAGATTCGTATTGCGGAGGTACGTGAATATGACTATGATGTGGTGAACCAGGATGTTCTCGAACTGATAGAAATCTCCAAAAAGTATGACGATATGGCTACGGTTCGGAAAATGAAAGAGATGGTACCAGAGTATAAATCTAA
>LXOW01310113.1_pt1 | contig 25904 bp, 26 predicted proteins | sample 1368591 | NCBI WGS metagenome assembly LXOW01 (sample SAMN04884650, study PRJNA319009) | bovine gut metagenome | isolation source: Cow rumen | host: Bos taurus | place: Italy: Legnaro (PD) | collected 2014-07-09
TTGTGTCTGGACGTCACCGAACAGATTGTCGACGAGGCCGTCCGGAAAGGGTGCAACCTCATTGTGTCGCACCATCCCCTACTGTTCCGTGGCCTGAAAACCATCAGCGACCTCACCGATGTGCAGCGCACCGTGATGAAGGCCATCCAGCAGCAGATTTGCGTCGTCTCCATGCATACCAACATGGATAATGCCAAGGCGGGTGTGAACTTCAAGATAGCCGAGAAACTGGGCCTTGGAGAGGTGCGGTTCTTCGCCACGAAGACGGTCGACGGCATCGAGGCGGGGAGTGGTGTCGTCGGAACGCTAGCCGAACCCTTGGCAGCCGACGATTTCGTGAAGGCTGTAAAGCAGGCCTTCGATGTGGAGTGTGCCCTGTGCAACGAGCTTTTGCGCCGTCCGATCCGGAAGGTTGCCATCTGTGGTGGGGCAGGCGACTTCCTGCTCGATGCAGCCCTGGCCGAGGGTGCCGACGCCTTCATCACGGGCGAGATGCACTACCATCAGTATTTCGGCTACGAGCAGCGGATCCAGATCTGCGTGATCGGCCACTACCAGAGTGAGCAGTTCACCACCGAGATCTTCCGCGATATCATCCTCAGGGAATGCCCGGGTGTGAAGACCTGCATCGCAGAGACCTGCACCAATCCCATTCTCTACCTTTGAAGAATTTGTAAAATAAATAATTAATTGAAAATTTATNNCAGCCCTATCGTCGATCGACGAGAAAAGGGCATTGCGAGGCGAGCTGCCTCTGGAGGTTCAGGACCTGGAAGACGAAATCGAAGGTCTGAACACGCGTGTGGAGAAAATCCAGGCAGAGATCAGTGAGTTCCAGAAAGCTATCGTGCAGAAGAAGGGCGAGATCGCAACGGCCGAGGCCAGCGTGAACCGCTATAAGAGTCAGCTGGACGAGGTGAAGAACAACCGTGAGTACGACACCCTCTCGAAGGAGATCGAGTTTCAGACCCTCGAGATTGAGCTCTGCAACAAGAAGATTCGCGAGGCTGAGAACCGTATTCAGGAGAAGAGTGCTGAGCTGAATGTCAGCAACGAGACTATCAGGGAGCGTCAGGAAGACCTCGACATCAAGAAGAGCGAGCTCGACGAGATTATCGCCGAGACCCGTGCCGAGGAGGATAAGCTGAAGGAGAAGGTGAAGGACCTGGAGTCGAAGATTGAATCCCGTCTGCTCACCTCGTTCAAGCGCATCCGCAAGAACGCCCGCAACGGTCTGGGCATCGTCTACGTGCAGCGTGACGCCTGCGGTGGCTGCTTCAATAAAATCCCGCCCCAGCGCCAGCTCGACATCAAGATGCACAAGAAGATCATCGTCTGTGAGTATTGCGGCCGTATCATGATCGATCCCGAGCTCGCTGGCGTGAAGATCGACAAGATTATGGGCACCGAGGAGAAGAAGAGCCGCAAGCGCTCCATCCGCAAGTCGGCTTCGTCGAAGAAGGCTACGGATGCCAACGACATGGAATAAGTCAAAGATTTTCGTAATCAGGAATATCCTGAAGGAATAAATATTTTTGATTGTCGTAATCCATCTTGCAGCAATAGTGCTGAAGNNCAGCAGAAGATTGTAGACCGATATCTGGTCGAAGGTCTTCTGCTGTATTTGTATCGTAGGGGCCTTGTATTCGATGATCATCTGTGGCTGCCCCTGCTTATTATATAATATGGTGTCGCAGCGCAGCCGCTTCTCGCCCATATGCAGCTCTACCTCGTTGCCCATCAGCCCCTGAGGGTAGCCTTTGTGCTCCGTCAGGTAGTGGGTGAAATGCTGGCGCACCCACTCCTCGGGCGTCAGAGCCACGTATTTTCGGCGCAAAAAGTCGAAAATCGTATGCTTTCCGTCCTTCTCGCCGATTTTTATTTCGTATTGTGGTAGGTTTAATCGAAACATTTTTGTAACTTTGTAGCCGCAAAAGTACAAATAATAATCGAGAAAAGCGAATGGCAGAGGCAAAAAATGTAAGTTTCGACAGTATCATGGCCGATTTGGAGGCGCGTCGGTTCGTGCCTGTCTACTATCTGATGGGCGATGAGTCGTATTATATCGACAAGATCAGCGACTATATTGCTGAGCATGTGCTGCAGCCCGAAGAGCGCGATTTCAATCAGACGGTGCTCTTCGGATCCGACGTCACCGCCTCGCAGGTGGCCGACTACGCCCGCCGCTATCCCATGATGTCCGAATACCAGGTCATCATCGTCAAGGAAGCCCAGAATATCAAGCAGACAGAGGCCCTGGAGAAGTATTTCAAACAGCCGCTGGCGTCGACCATCCTCGTGATGTGCCACAAAAACGGCACGGTCGATGGCCGGAAACGCGAATATGTGAAGGCCATCCACGCAGCAGGCGTACTGTTTGAGAGCAAAAAACTGCGCGATCGCGACCTGCCCGTCTTCATCGAGCAGTATCTCAAGGCGCGCAACGTAAGTATCGATGCCAAATCCACGCAGATTATCGCCGACTCCATTGGCGCTGATCTCAGTCGTCTGTCAAGTGAGCTCGACAAGGTGATCCTGTCGCTGCCTGAAAAGGATAGGAGAGTGACGCCCCAGGTGGTGGAGGATCAGATTGGAGTGAGCAAGGAGTTCAACGGTTTCGAACTCCGCGACGCCATCGTCAACCGCAATGTGTTCAAAGCTAACCAGATCATCAAATATTTTGACGAAAATCCAAAGGCCGGTAGTATCTATGCTTTTCTCCCGTTGCTCTTCAATTATTTCCAGAATTTGATGATCGCGTATTATGCGCCAAATAATAAGAGCCAGGAGGCTGTGGCAGAGTGGTTGGAACTGCGAAATTCGTGGGCTGCCAAAGACTATATGACAGGTATGCGAAACTACACTGGAATGAAAGTGATGCAGATAATTGGCAAAATACGTGAGATAGATGCCAAAAGTAAGGGTTTGGACAACCCAAACACCCCTCCTGGGGAGCTGATGAAGGAACTGATTTTTTACATTTTGCACTAAATCGGCCCTTTTTTCATTCTAGAATTTCTAAAAATAGCGTCTTTTTGAGACGCTTTTTTTAGGCCTAAATGCCTATAAAATCAAGGGGTTAGCGCGATTTCTACCCCCTCAAAACTCGCGTATTTCCAGCCGTTCGTCCGGTCGTTCAGAATATCGCAGAAATGAAAAAATTCGCTCCTTCGCGTCGTCAGAAATTTAGCGTTTGCATCCGTTAACATTTGATTTGCTTGATTTGGATTGCTAAAGCTTAATAGTCGTCAAAGGGTATTTGTGTTTGCAATCGTAAATTTGAAGATNNACTCAAAATTCAAATATTTACATTCGTATTTCTATATACATAAATATACATATACCTTTTATGATTTGTAAAATATTAAAAATCTGTGAGTTATATATCGGTACCTATAAAATAGTAAAGATGTAAATCTTTGACATGGCCTTTATTACTGTATATTGCCATGAAAATGGTAAATTCTGCGTAAATATCCCATTTATAGCCAGTTATTTGCAGAAATGGGCTCTACGATAGCTTTGTAATGGTTTATAACTCTAAATTTTGATTTGTAATCACAAAGTCGGATCTTTATNNTTAAAATATGAAGGATCGAATCAGGCAAATTATGGAGTCGCAACACATGACTCAACAGGTCTTCGCCGACTACATCGGACAGTCACCTGCTACCCTCAGTAGCATCTTCAACGGGCGTACCCGTCCTACCCTTAACATCGTCGAAGCTATCAAAAAGAAAATTCCTAACATCAGTACTGACTGGCTCATGTTTGGCTCTGGAGACATGTATCTGCCCCAGAACACCCCTCTTGAAGGGGCTCAGAACCAAGCTGAAACAGGGTCGGAAGGCCACCCCCTGATAGAAAATCCGATGCTCGACTTTGAGGCAACCCCGTCTCCTACCCCACAAAATAGCGTCCAACAGCCCCAGAATTCTAATAGTGTAAGAAATACACGATTGGATTTGGAGCGTAAAGAGGTAAAAACAATTGACAAACCTCAACGACGTATTACTGAGATTCGCGTCTTCTACGACGATCAGACCTGGGAGACTTTCGTGCCTCAGAAGAAGTCCTAACTTCCCCTCAGACCATATTCATTACATTATTAATATTAATACGCTAACTTATGAAAATGAAAATCTTTCTTTCAATCGCGCTTGCCTCCACAATGTGTGCAAGCTTGTCTGCTCAAACCGAACCTACCGTCCTCGAAGATGGCGGCACGGGTCCCTACAAGGCTGTGATGTACGAAATCGACGGATTCAAGGAGCACACTATCTTTGCGCCTAAGGATCTCTCTGTGTTCAACGCCAAGAAAGCCCTCCCTGTGCTCGTATGGGGCAATGGCGGCTGTGCCAACTCACCTCGCGGTCATGAGAAGTTCCTCAATGACATCGCTTCCTACGGCTATCTCGTGCTCGCTACGGGTATCATGCCCAAGCAGGATGCACCTCGTGGCATGGGCGGCATGGGACGTGGCAACCAGTCGCGCTCTGAGCAGCAGGTGGAGTCGATGGACTGGGCCTTTGCCCAGAATGCCGACAAGAACAGTCCGTTCTATCAGAAAATCGACACCAAGAACATCTGCATCTCGGGCATGTCGTGTGGCGGTCTGCAGGCACTCTTCAACTGTTTCGACCCGCGTGTCAGCTCCATTATGATCTGCAACAGCGGCCTGTTCGAACAGCCTGAGGGCGACGAGGGCGGTGCCAATGCCCGTCGTATGCCCGGTATGCCCAGCGTGCCCAAGGCCAAACTCAAGGAGATCCACTGTCCCATCATCTACATTCTGGGTGGTGAGAGCGACATCGCCTATGCCAACGGTATGGACGATTTCAAGCGCATCGACCACGTGCCGGCCATCGCCGTCAACCTGCCCGTAGGCCACGGAGGCACCTACAACCAGCCCAATGGCGGTGAGTTTGCCATCGTCGCCCGTGCCTGGCTCGATTGGCAGCTGAAGGGCAACCAGGAGGCTTCGAAGATGTTTGTCGGCGACAAGCCTGCCATTCTTGACCGTCCCGACTGGACGATCCAGAAAAACACGAAAGTAAAGTAAAAAGGAATCCTCGCCACCCGGCGGGGATTCCTTTATTTAGAAAGAACCGTCCCCAGCTGTTTGAATTTTCTGCTGAATTGTTTGGAAGGTATGGGAATAATGCGTATCTTTGCAGAAAATTAGGTTAATCAATGAAATAAGGGCTGCTCGGCTATAAGGGCTGGGCACAGACCTCTTCCCAGGTATGGACAACGGTCTGATGGCGGGGCGCCTCACTTACCGTCAGCACCACGGTGGTCATGAGGCCGGGCCTAACTGGCCGTTCTTCCTGGATTTCTTCGAGCGTGAAGTGGTCAGGAGCCGATAATCTCAAAAATATTTGGTTTTCTGCTTTTTTTTCACTATCTTTGCAGCGTAATTAGGAGATGATATGAAGAAGTTTTTATTGGACCTGACGGTTCGGGAGGTGGAAAGGATTCATGAGCGGTATGTGCTGATGAAGCTGACTGACGACAAACCTCTGCCAGAGATGCTGCCCGGACAGTTTGTGGAGATTCGTGTGGATGGCTCGCCGACAACCTTCCTGCGCCGTCCTATCTCGATTAATTTCGTGGATCGTGAGGTGAACGAGCTCTGGCTGCTGGTGGCGGCTGTGGGCGATGGCACGCGCAGGCTGGCTGAGATGAAGGCTGGCGAGAAGTTGAATTGTCTGTTGCCGCTGGGCAATGGCTTTACGATGCCTCAGCAAAAGACTGAGCGTATATTGCTGGTAGGCGGTGGCGTGGGCGTGGCCCCGTTGCTTTATATGGGTGCGCAGATGGCGCAGACGGGCTGTGAGCCGACGTTCCTGTTGGGTGCCCGTACGGCCAAGGATCTGCTGATGCTGGATGTGTTTCGGAAATATGGTCGTGTGTGCGTGACGACAGAGGACGGCTCTGAGGGCGAGAAGGGCTTTGTGACCAATCACTCGCTGTTGCAGAAGGAGACGTTTGACCGGATCGCCACCTGTGGTCCGACGCCGATGATGAAGGCCGTGGCCCGCTATGCCCGTCAGGCGAATACGGTATGCGAGGCCTCGCTGGAGAACCTGATGGCCTGCGGACTGGGCGCCTGTCTCTGTTGTGTGGAGAAGACCACCGAGGGCAATCTGTGTGTATGTAAGGACGGACCGGTGTTCGACACAAAGCGATTGCTGTGGTAAAGGATAAAGAATAAATGATAAAGGATNNGGATAAAGAATAAATGATAAAGGATAAAGAATAAATGGCTGATTTAAAAATAAAACTGGGCAATCTGGCGCTGAAGAATCCCGTGATGACGGCTTCGGGCACTTTCGGTTACGGCCTGGAGTTTGCCGACCTGATGCCGCTCGATGGTATTGGCGGTATTATCGTGAAGGGCACAACGCTGAAGCCCCGCGAGGGCAACGACTACCCCCGCATGGCGGAGACGGCCAGTGGTATGCTCAACTGCGTGGGTCTGCAGAACAAGGGCGTGGACTATTTCTGTAAGCATATCTATCCGCAGATCAAGGACATCGACACGAACATGATCGTGAACGTGAGCGGTTCGTCGCCAGAGGATTATGCTGAGTGTGCGGCCCGTATCGACGCGTTGGATAGGATTCCCGCCATCGAACTGAATATCTCGTGTCCGAACGTGAAAGACGGCGGTATGGCCTTCGGTGTGACCTGCGCTGGGGCGTCGAGTGTGGTAAAGGCCGTGCGTGAGCGTTATCACAAGACGCTCATCGTGAAGCTCTCGCCCAACGTGACGAACATCTCGGAGATCGCCCGTGCGGTGGAGGCTGAGGGTGCCGACAGCGTCTCGCTCATCAACACGCTGATGGGCATGGCCATCGACATCGAGAAGCGTAAGACGCTGCTGAGCATCAATACGGGCGGCCTGAGCGGTCCTGCTGTGAAGCCCGTGGCCCTGCGCATGGTGTGGCAGGTGGCCAAGGCGGTGAAGATTCCTGTAGTGGGTTTGGGTGGCATCTGCTCGGCGAAGGATGCCATCGAGTTTCTGATGGCTGGTGCGACGGCTATTGAGATCGGCACCGCCAACTTCCTCGATCCTACCGTGAGCATCAAGGTGCGCGACGGTATCAACGACTGGCTCGACCGTCATGGTTGCAAGTCGGTTCAGGAGATTATAGGTGTGATTGACTAAAAACGAAAGGAAATGGAAATGATGAGAACGTATCTGACAATCGTGGCTCTCTGCCTGTGCAGCCTTTTTGCGATGGCGCAGGACGATGCCGTGTGGACCCTGAGCGGTAAGGTGACGGATGCCAAGACGCGCAAACCGATGGCGCATGTGAGTGTGACCGACCGCAACGTGGGTACGGTGACCAACGAGGCAGGCGAGTTTACCCTCAAGCTCCAGCAGTCCCCGAAGACCGTGACCTTCTCTTGTCTGGGTTATAAGACACAGCGCCTCGACGCAGCAGCGATGAGTGGCGTCAGGGTGGAGGTGAGGATGGAGCCCAGCTCTGTGATGCTCGACGAGATTGTGGTGCGGGGTGCCGATGCCAAGGAAATTGTGCTGAGGGCGATGGAGAAAATCTACGATAACTATCCCAGCGAGCCTAACCTCTTGCGTGGCTTCTATCGTGAGACAGTGGAGAAGCGCGGCCATTTTACCAGCATCTCGGAAGGTGTGGTGGATGTCTATAAGACAGGCTACGACAAAGACGACTGGCGCGATGGGGTGGCTATCCTGAAAGGCCGTCGCTTGTTGAGCCAGCGTCCCAGCGACACGTTGTCGGTGAAGTTGCAGGGCGGTCCTGTGATGCCCATCATGCTCGACGTGGTGAAGCAGCGGGATATCCTGCTGAATGACGAGGAACTGAAGAACTATACCTTCCGCTTTGTGACGATGAGCAAGGCCGATGACCGTAATCAGTATGTCGTGGAGATCGCACCCCTCTATGTGTTGCCCTACGCCCTGTATCGCGGACGGCTGTATATCGACCAGGAGACGCTGGCCTTTACCCGCATCGACCTGAGTCTGGACATGAGCGATCCTGGCAAGGTGACGCAGATGATCCTGAGGAAGAAGCCGCTGGGCCTGCGATTCACGCCCCACGAGCTGTCGATCTATATCGACTACAAGACGGACAACGGCGTTACCCGCATCAACTATATCCGTAACGTGATCCGGTTCCGCTGCGACTGGAAACGGAAACTCTTCAAATCCAACTTTACGGTGACTTCGGAGATGGTGGTGACCGATCGTCAGGAGGGCAAGGATCTGAAACCCATCAAGTCGCGTGACACCTTTAACCGTAAGGACAATTTCTATGATAAGGTCGTATATTTCAACGACCCGGATTTCTGGGGTAACGAGAATATCATCGAGCCGACGGAGGATCTGTTGAAGGGTATCGAGAAGATCAAACGGAGAATCTCGCGAGACTGAAGTCTGGTTTCCTTGTGATTGGATAAAAAAACTGAGGGCTGGCAACTGCCAACCCTCAACCAACACAAAAACTAAACTAGACTTAACTAAACATATCGGGATTTTCACAAACCCTCGATTGCGTTGCAAATATAGTGTTATTCTTTTAAAGTTGCAAGCATTTTAACGAATTTTTATCGGAAAACGATTCGTTTTTACACCTTTTTGCTCTGAAAGAGCATAAAATGGTCTAAAATAGTCATTGCAGCCATTGCCTCGACCACGGGTACTGCCCTTGGCAAGACACACGGATCGTGGCGCCCTTTGGCTGTCAGCGTCGTGGGATTGCCTGCGATGTCGACCGTTTCCTGTTCCCTCAACAACGTGGCGACGGGTTTGAACGCCACGCGGAAATAGATGTCCTGACCGTTGCTGATGCCACCCTGGATGCCACCACTGTGGTTGGTGGCGGTGGTGATGCCCTCTGCCCCCTGTGGGACAAAGATGTCGTTCTGCTCGGAGCCGCGCATGGTGACGCCAGCGAAGCCCTCGCCATATTCGAAGCCCTTGACGGCGTTGATGCTCAGCATGGCAGCACCGAGGTCTGCGTGCAGCTTACCGAATTCCGGCTCGCCCAAGCCTGCAGGACAGCCTTGGATGACGCAGGTGATTACGCCACCGATGGTGTCGCCCTCACCCTTCACCTGGGTGATAAGGGCTTCCATCTCGGCCGCTTTCTCCGCATCCGGACAGCGCACGGCATTGGTCTCCGTCAGCGAGAGGTCGTAGCGACGGTAGTCGCGCTCCAGAGCGATGTCGCCCACCTGCGAGGTGTAGGCCTGAACGCTGATGCCTAATTGTCGGAGCACCAGTTTGGCCAGCGCTCCGCCCACACAACGGCTGATGGTGATGCGGGCTGAGGAGCGGCCTCCGCCACGATGGTCGCGGATGCCGTATTTCTCGAAGTAGGTGTAGTCGGCATGCGAGGGACGGAACACGTTGCGCATGTTCTCGTAGTCCTGCGAGTGCTGGTTGGTGTTGCGCACGATGAAGCCGATGGGACAGCCTGTCGACTTGCCCTCGAAGACGCCACTGAGCAGTTCCACCTGATCAGGTTCCTGGCGCGAGGTTGTGATCTTGCTCTGTCCAGGACGACGGCGGTTGAGTTCTGCTTGGATAAAGTCCACGTCGATGTCGATGCCTGCAGGCATACCGTCGACAACGCCTCCGATGGCCTCACCATGACTCTCGCCAAAGGTTGTCAGCCTGAATATATTACCAAACGTATTCACTGTTCACTATTCACTGTTCACTATTCACTTTAATGGCAATGTCCGCAGCCACAGCCGTCGCCATGCTCGTGGTCGTGTCCGCAACCGTCGCCACAGCCTTCACAGCCTTCGCCTTCGCCATGATGATGGCCACAACCGTGACAGCCGCCTGTCAGCATCTTGATGGTCTTGCTGATCTCCTCCTCGGTGGCATCGCGGTTCTCTACGATGGTGCCCGTGAAGTTGAGCGTCTTGCCAGCCAACGGGTGGTTGGTGTCGACGGTCACACCGTCTTCCTCGATCTTCACCACCTTGGCCATGAACTGATGGTCCTCACCATCCGTCAGGGTGATGACGGCATCGGGGTAGATATTGTCGTGGTCGAAATGGCCATTGACAGAGAATACCTGACGGTCGATCTTATGAACGCCCTGCGGCTCGTAGGTACCGAAGGCCTGTGCAGGCTCGAGGGTGAAGTCGAAGGTGTCGCCCTTCGCATGCTTGGTCACTTCCTGCTCAAAGGCGTCGAGTGCGATGCCAAAACCAGTAATAAACTCGAAGGGGCGCTCTGTACCGGTCTGTTCCTCGAGCTTCTTCTCACCGTCGGTCACTGTATACAGCTCGTATACCACCGACATGAACTTATTGGGTGTCTTATCCATACCTTATTATATATATATCTGTTTCAGGTTGCAAAGGTAATCATTTTAATTCAGAAACGTGCCTTTTTTCATCGAAATTATAAAAATTTCCATATTCGGGCCATTCTTTGACATGGGTCAACAAAAGGACTGTTTGCGCACACAATTCCGCAAAAATACTTGTGAGTGTCCGAAAATCGCCGTACCTTTGCACCGTCAAAAGACATTTAAGTCAAAGCAATTAAAGTTTAAAGTAGGGGCATCAGGATAACAAATAACACACGCCCCGAGTAAAGAAAAGAAAGGGTAAAAAGATGAAAAAGATGATTTTGACAATGGTTGCAATGCTGAGTATGACCATGGCATTTGCAGAAGGTGAGAACGTAAACAGTGTAAACAACGTAGCCGCTTATGACATGAGCTGCAATATGAACAAACTTGCTGAGGCTCTGTCACTGACCGCTGATCAGAGAGAGGCTGTTGACAACATCTACCAGACCTTCACCGCTGAGATGATGTTTGCTGCACAGTACTACAGCAACGACCAGCGCAAGGAGATGGTGAAGAAGGCCATCGAGAAGAACGTGCTTTGGATGAACTACGTTCTGAACGACAAGCAGCGTCGCACCTACCTGATGCTGTTGAACACCACCATTAACAATCGTGGTCTGAACAAGTAAGAAAAAACTAAATTAATCAATCAGGAGGAGGCATTCCGAAGGGGATGCCTCTCTTTTTTGTCCAAAAACTTGCATATTTCAGATTTTTTTGCTTATTTTGCAGGCAGAATCGGTATTACTAAACAATTAACAACATGAAAAGTCTGAAAGTTATTTTGATTTCCGTAGTGGCAGCCGTGTTTGTGAGCTGTGGCACTACCAACACGGTACCCATCACAGGGCGCCAGCAGACACTGATGGTGAGCGACGGTGAGGTGCTCAGCCTTTCCACCCAGCAGTATCAGGAGTTTATGAAATCTGCCAAACTCTCCACCAACCAGACCAACACGCAGTTGGTGAAGCGGGTAGGGCAGAACCTGGCCAATGCCGTGGTTAACTATCTGAACAGCAACGGTTTGTCGGCTGATGTGCAGAACTACAACTGGACCTTCAACCTGGTGCAGGACAAGCAGGTGAATGCCTGGTGTATGCCTGGCGGACTGATCTGTGTTTACGAGGGCTTGTTGCCTGTCACGCAGGATGAGGCTTCGCTGGCCATCGTCTTGGGTCATGAGATTGCGCATGCCGTGGCCCGTCACTCTGCTGAGCAGATGAGCACGCAGATGAAGCAGCAGTATGGTCTTCAGATCGGTACGATGGTGGCTGGTGCCTTAGGCATGGGCACCAATACGCAGTCGATCATCCAGGCCATCGTGGCACAGGGCTTCAACTTCAAGAATCTGAAATATTCGCGTAACCACGAGAACGAGGCCGACCACATGGGTCTGATCTTCGCTGCGATGGCGGGCTATGATCCGCAGGTGGCCACGACTTTCTGGCAGCGCATGGCTGCACAGTCGACGAACCAGACGGCTGAGTTCCTGAGCGACCACCCCTCGGATGCCACGCGTATCCAGAACATCCAGGGCTGGATGCCTGAGGCGCTGAAGTATTATAAGCCGAAGACCACGACGACGACAACNNTTCTACCGCCAAGAAAGCCACGTCAACCAAGAAAAAATAATTCTCACACAGATTTTTATAACTCACACAGATCTCACAGATTTTTTTAATCCTTCGGATTATTCCGACTCAATTTCGCTTGCGACAACAATCTGTGAGATCTGTGAGATCTGTGTGAATTAATTATTATCCTAATTCTTTCTGCGTGATACAGATCTTTCCGCCTTTGCGAAGGCTGCCGAAAAGAATCTCCCGCATCAGCAGTGGCTTGAGCTTGCCCGTGATGACGCGATCCATCTCGCGGGCACCGTATTCCTTGGTGAAACCCTCGTTCAGCAGGTAGTCGAAGGCCTCGTCAGTGAGGGTCATCTCCACCTGCTTGGCCGTCAGTTTCTCCTGCAGCTCACCCAGTTTCTTGCGCAGGATGAGCGTGGCCATCTGGCGATCCATATCGTTGAAGACCACGGTGCCTGAAAGACGGTTGATAAACTCGGGTTTGAAGGTCTTCTTCACCTGTTTCAGCATGGCCTCGCCACGACTCACATTGCCTGAGAATCCGATGCTCGCCTGAGCAGCATACTGCGCCCCTGCATTCGAGGTCATAATGACGATCACATTGCGGAAATCAGCCTTGCGACCCTTGTTGTCGGTGAGCTTGGCATAGTCCATCACTTGTAAAAGAATATTGTAGATGTCCTGATGGGCTTTTTCAATCTCGTCGAGCAGCAGCACGCAGTTGGGTGTCTTGCGGATGGCATCTGTCAGCAGACCACCATCCTCATAGCCAACATAGCCTGCAGGCGAGCCGATGAGCTTGGCCACCGTATGCTTCTCCGTATATTCACTCATGTCGAAACGCACCAGAGAAATGCCTAATTCCTTGGCTAATACGCGGGCCACCTCCGTTTTTCCAACGCCTGTGGGCCCCACGAACAACAGCGAGGCGAGGGGCTTGTCGTCGTCGAGCAGTCCTGCCTTCGACAACTGCACGGCCTCCACCACCTGGCGCACGGCCTGATCCTGTCCGTAGATTTTGCTGCTGATGCGCTCATAGAGCGTTTCGAGCGCGGCATTGTCATCTTCTTTCATCGCCAATGCATCCACTTTACAGGTCTTGGCGAGGATATCCGCCACGAGGGCTTTGTCCACCGTCTGGCGCTTCTGGCCGTAGAGGTGGTTCATCTCCCGATAGGCGCCTGCCTCATCGATCAGGTCGATGGCCTTGTCGGGCAGGAAACGCTCGTTGATATACTTGGCGCTGGCGTTCACCGCAAACTCCAGGGCCTTGTCGGCATAGTAGACGCCATGAAACTGCTCGTAGCTTTTCTTCAGCTGTTTCAGGATCTCGAGGGTCTCCTCCGTCGTGGGCTCTGCGATGTCGATCTGCTGGAAGCGTCGCACCAGGCCCTTCGACTTCGAAAAATGGCGGTTGTACTCCTCGTAGGTCGTTGAGCCGATAAAGCGGATCTTGGCTGATTCGAGGTAGGGCTTGAGCATGTTCGAGGCATCCATCGTACCCTCGCTGTTGCCGCCTGCCCCCACCAGGTTGTGGATCTCATCGATGTAGACGATGTTATTGTCCGATTCGCTGATGATGCCGTCCATCACCTCCTTGATGCGCTTCTCGAAGTCGCCACGGAACTGTGTGCCAGCGAGCAGCGTGCCAAGGTCGAGTTGGTATATCTTACTGCCCTTCAGGCGTTTAGGCACCTGCCAGTTGTTGGTCTCCAGCCACGCAGCGAGGCCGTAGACGATGGCTGTCTTGCCCACGCCAGGCTCACCGATGTGCAGGGGATTGTTCTTCTCCTTGCGACAGAGCACCTGGACGGTGCGCAGCAGCTCGTCCTTACGTCCGATGAGGGGATTGTGCAGCATATAGGTATCGTTCAGACAGGTCACCATCTTGCGCCAGGGCTCCTGGTCCTGCGCCTCGCCAGCATCATCGCCCGTGCTCACCTGGTCGTGGTCGGCCTCGTAACGTCCCACCAGCATACTCATAAACTCGCTCTGCCAGTCGCCCAGCAGGTGCTTCAGCAGATAGGCGGCATACGACTCCTTGAGGCCAAGGATGCCCTTCACGATATGGGGCACGTAGATGAACTGCGCGCTGGAGTTCTGCACCGTCTGGTAGGCGTCGATCAGGGCCGCGCGCAACTGTTCGCTGGTGCCGATGGTATACTGCCCCACGTCCTCGGGCACGCGCTCCATCTTCTCGAAATAGTCCTGCAGGCTGTGGTTCACGATGTTCAGGTCGACCCCGCAGTCGATGAGCGACTTGTTGAACTCATACTGCTTGAGCAGGGCGTAGACGAAGTGTTCGGGCGTGGTAAACTCGTGGCGGTATTTCTCTGCCGCCTCGTGCATGTCCTGGAAGGCCTGGTTCACCTTCTGAGTATAGTAGATCTCCATATCGTTTCGTTATTCTTCGGGTTCGTAGGTCAGTCGCAAGGGGAAGCCTTCCTCGCGGGCCATCTGCGTGGCCTTGTTCACCTTCGACACGGCGATGTCGTAGGAGTAGATGCCCACCACGGCCTTGTCGCAATGGTGCACCATTAACATAAGGGCCTCGGCATCGGCCTGGCTCTTGAAAAACACCACCCTGAGCACCTTCACCACAAACTCCATCGTGGTGAAGTCGTCGTTGTAGATGGTCACCTTGTAGCGTCGCGGCTCGTCGAGGTCCACGCGCTGTCTCTCCTTTACGCTTGACTGTTCTTTTGCCATATTGCTGGCAAAATTACATAAAAAATGAAAAAATAAAGAGGAAATAAATAAAAATTAGTAACTTTGCGCCAAATATTATTATTAATACTGTTTTATGAATAAGAAAATTGTGATTATCCTTTGTCTGGGCTGTGGTCTTACGATGACCTCTGCGCAGACCAGAAATGGGGGCATCTCGAAGGAGATGGTCCAGCAGTTCCAGAAAGAACAGAAGCATTGTGCAGCGGGCAAGGCCCTGTATAACGCCCTTTCAGGCGTAAGCATCGACGTACTGGCCAAGAACTACCAGGCCGCAGCCACGCCCCTCGACAAGAACTTCAGTATCGAGACCCGCAAACAGTCGATCACCAACCAGAAGTCGTCAGGACGCTGCTGGATGTTCAGCGGACTCAATGTGTTGCGTTCTAATTATATGATGCAGCACGACGACGTGAGTTTCGAGCTGTCGCAGGCCTACCTCTTCTTCTGGGATCAGCTGGAGAAGGCCAACCTGATGCTGCAGGGCGTGATCGACACCGCCAACGAGCCCATCGACAACCAGCGTGTGCAGTTCTTCTTCCACTATCCCATTGGCGACGGTGGCACCTTCTGCGGTGTGGCCGACCTCGCTCCCAAGTACGGTCTGGTACCTGCCGATGTGCAGCCCGAGACCTACACCAGCGAGAACACCTCGAAGGCCCGCAGCCTCATTGCCTCGAAACTGCGCGAGTTCGGCTTGCAGCTGCGCGACATGGTGGCCAAGAAGCAGAAGGCAGCCGACATCACCAAGGCCAAGACCGAGATGCTCGCACAGATCTACCACATGCTCGAACTGACCTTAGGCGCACCCACCCAGAAGTTCACCTATGCCTTCAAGGACAAGAACGGCAAACCCCTCGGCCAGCCGAAGGAGTACACGCCGCTGTCGTTCTATCAGGAGGTGGTGGGCGGCCCCCTCAACGGCACCTTCATCATGGTGATGAACGACCCGCGTCGTGAGTATTACAAGACCTACGAGGTGGAGTACGACCGTCATGTCTACGACGGCACCAACTGGAAATACCTCAACCTGCCGATGGAGGAGATCGAACAGCTCGCCATCGCCTCGCTCAAGGACGGGCGCAAGCTCTACAGCTCCTACGACGTGGGTAAGCTCCTCGATCGTCCGCGTGGCTATGCCTCACTCGACAACTTCGACTATGGCTCGCTCTTCGGCACCACCTTCGGCATGGACAAGGCGCAGCGCATCTCTACCTTCGACAGTGGCTCCACGCATGCCATGACGCTCACGGCCGTCGACCTCGACGCCCAGGGCAAGCCCATTAAGTGGAAGGTCGAGAACTCCTGGGGCACAGACAGTGGCCAGCAGGGTTATCTCATCATGACCGCCGACTGGTTCCGTGAGTATATGTTCCGCCTCGTTGTCAACAAGAAATACGTGCCCGAGAACCTCCTCAAGGCCTTCGACACCAAGCCCATCCTCGTCATGCCCGAAGATCCCCTTTTCCTTCCAGATGAGTAGATTAATAATGTCACACAGATCACACAGATCTCACAGATAGTGGTCGCAGCGACCATTGTCTCGGAATAATCCAGAGGATTAAAAAATCTGTGAGATCTGTGTGAACTATATAATTCTGTGTGAATATAAAATGAAATGACAGAAAATGAGTTGACATATGAGATAAGGGGTGCTATTTGGGATGTATATAACAATCTCGGACCTGGACTTTTGGAATCTGTATATGAGGAAGCCTTGTGTTATGAACTTCAGCTGCGTGGGCTAAAGGTTGAGCGTCAAAAGCAAGTTCCTATTATGTATAAAGGTAATATTCTTAAGACAGACCTAAGGTTAGACATCATGGTTGAAGATACGGTTATTATCGAATTAAAATCAGTAGAGGAGTTAAAGCCCGTTTTTTATAAGCAGACTAAGACCTATCTGAAATTGATGAATAAACATATAGGGCTTCTTGTTAATTTTGGTGAGTATGATATGAAGGAAGGTATTCATCGTCTTATTCTTTAATCTTCCGTTAGGAAGCAAAATCTGTGAGATCTGAGAGATCTGNNTATAAAATATGAAGATTTTAAAGACATTTATGTGTATTGGAATTGCATCAGCATTGATGACATCGATGTCATCCTGCCAGCAGGCACAGCGTGAGAATCCCCTGTTGCAGGAGAGTAATTTACCCTTCGGAGCCCCCGACTTCAGCAAGATCGACTCCACCGACTATCTGCCCGCCTTCGAGGTGGCCATCCAGCAGACGCGCGACGAGATTGCTGCCATCGTCGACAATCCCGACTCCGCCACCTTCGAGAACACCATCCTCGCCTTGGAGGAGAGCGGCAAGACCCTCGACCGCGTGAGCCGCGTGTTCTTCGCCCTCGTCGAGGCCGACAAGACACCCGCTTTAGGCGACATCGAGAAGAAGGTGCAGCCCATGCTCACTGACCTCAGCAACGAGATCTCCTTCAACAAGCCCCTCTTCGAGCGTATCAAGAAGGTCTACGACACCCAGTACGAATCGCTGCAGGGCGAGGACAAGAAACTGACCGAAGAGACCTACAAGGAGTTCGTCCGTAAGGGCGCCCTGTTGCCCGACGACAAGATGGCACGCATGAAGGAGATCAACAAGCGCATCTCAGACCTCCAGACGGAGTGGGGCGATATGCTCCCCGATGCTACCAACGATGCCGTCGTCTGGGTCGATAAGAAGGAAGACCTGGCAGGTCTCAGCGAGGCCGACATCGCCCAGTGCCAGAAGGATGCTGAGAGCCGTGGCGGCAAGGCGCCATACGCCATCGTCATCGTCAACACCACCCAGCAGGCCATCCTCGCCAGCCTCGACAACCGCGACCTGCGCAAGAAGGTGTTCGAGGCCTCCGAGCATCGTGCTGACGGCACAGGCAAGTACAACACCTTCCCCATCGTGGTGGAGATTGCCAAGTTGCGTGCTGAGAAGGCCGAGCTCATGGGTTATCCCAACTACGCTTCCTATTCACTCGAGAATACGATGGCCAAGACCCCGGTGAACGTCTATGATTTCCTGATGAACCTGATTAAGGCCTATGTGCCCAAGGCTGATGCTGAGACAAAGGCCATCGAGAACTTTGCCCGCAAGACGGAGGGACCCGAATTCCAGTTGCAGGCCTACGACTATTTCTACTATTCCGCCAAGATGAAGAAGGAGCTGCTTGACGTCTCCGACGACGAGGTGAAACCTTATTTCAATGTCGACAGTGTGCTCCTCAATGGTGTCTTCTATGCTGCCAACCGTGCCTACGGCCTGACCTTCAAGCAGCGCGACGACATTCCCCTCTACCATCCCGACATGAAGGCCTTCGAGGTGATCGACAAGGATGGCAAGACCAAGGCCCTCTTCTATTGCGACTACTACCGTCGTCCCACGAAGCGCGGTGGTGCCTGGATGGATGGTTTCCAGAAGCAGAGTCGTCAGCGTAACCAGCTGCCCATTATCTTTAATGTATGTAATAGCGCGAAGGCTCCCGAGGGTAAGCCCTCGCTGCTGACGTGGGACGAGGTGACCACCATGTTCCATGAGTTTGGCCACGCCCTCCACGGCATCCTCTCCGATTGTCAGTACAACAGTCTGAGCGGCACCAGCGTCTACCGCGACTTCGTCGAGATGCCCTCGCAGTTCAACGAGTCGTTTGCATCCATTCCCGAGGTGTTCGACCACTATGCCCGTCATTATGAGACAGGTGAGCCCATGCCTGCCGATCTGAAGGAGCGCATGCTGAAGAGCATCAACTTCCAGCCGTGCTACGCCCTGGGTGAGAACCTCGCTGCCACCTGTGTCGACCTCGCTTGGCACATGCTGGCTTCGAAGGATATTCCCACAGCCGACAAGGCTATGGCGTTCGAGACCGAGGCGTTGCGTAAGGTGGGACTCCTGAATCCTTTTATTCCGATTCCGCCACGCTATCATACCAGCTATTTCAACCACGTGTGGGGTGGGGGCTATGCAGCCGGCTATTACAGCTATCTGTGGACGGAGGTGCTGGCCGTCAACATCGCCGATGTCTTCGCCAAGCGCGGTGCCCTCGATCCTGCCACAGGTCAGGACTTCCGCGACAAGATCCTGAGCCGAGGCAACACGGGCGACCTCATGCAGATGTTCACCGACTTCACCGGCATGGCTCAGCCCGATGCCTCCAGCCTGCTCAAAGCCCGCGGACTCTAACTCACACAGAATATAATGTCACACAGATCTAAACAGATCTAAACAGATAGTTGTCGCAAGCGACATCTGCAATGGAATAATCCGAAGGATTAAAAATCTGTGAGATCTGAGAGATCTGTGTGACAAATAAAAGTATATGATTAAGAAAGATAACTATGAACTGCTCTGTGAGCAGATTAGATCGCTGATCGAGGGCGAGACAGATGTCGTAGCCGTCATGGCCAATGTCGCAGCCGCCATCCACGAGGCGATGGGCTTCTGGTGGACAGGCTTCTACCGTGTCATGCCCAAGGCCGGCTCCAACGAAAAGGAGCTGGTCTTAGGCCCCTTCCAAGGCCCCGTGGCCTGCATGCACATCCCCTTCGGACGTGGCGTGTGTGGCACAGCCTGGGAGCGTCGCGAGACCATCGTCGTACCCGATGTGGAGCAGTTTCCTGGCCATATCGCCTGTAGCAGCCTCTCGCGTTCAGAGATCGTTGTGCCAGTCTTTTCGTCGGCTGGCGAAGTAGTCGCTGTGCTCGACATCGACAGCAAGGAACTTGCCACCTTCGACGACACCGACCGTCAATACCTTGAGGCCATCTGTGCATTGATTGCACCAATCTCATGAAAAAGATACTTATCATCCTGATGATTGCCACGCTGGGACTCCCAGCGATGGCACAACGCCCCAAGATCGGACTGGCTCTTGGTGGCGGCGGTGCCAAGGGGGCTGCAGAAGTTGGCGTGCTGAAAGTACTTGAAGAGGCTGGTGTTCATGTAGACTATATCGTAGGCACCTCCATCGGCTCCATCGTAGGTGGGCTCTATGCGGCTGGCTATTCAGCCTCGGAACTCGAGACCATGTTCCAGACGCAGGAGTGGCTCTCGCTGCTCACCGACCGTAAGGCTTCGCTAAACAACGAGCCATATACAACCATCGATGGCGTGACTTACATTTTCGGTTTCCCCGTGATGGATCGCAACAGTCGGGGCATCGGTGTGATGTCGGGTGGCAGGATTGAGCAACTGATCGATTCGATGGCTTCGGCCAAGGGCTGTGCGGAATTTGAAAGTCTGAAGATACCCTTCCGCTGTGTCACTGCCGATATCCGGGAAGGCAAGGAGGTGATCCTGTCGAAGGGCGTGCTCTGCAAGGCACTGCGGGCCTCGATGTCCATACCGGGCATCTTCAAGCCTGTAGATTATAACGGGCGCCTTCTGGTGGACGGCGGTATGCTCAACAACCTGCCCGTGGATGTGTGTCGCCAGATGGGCGCCGATATCGTGATAGCCGTCGACCTGCAACAGAACGAGCAGAAGCCCCGCAAGCGGACTGACCTCACCGCGCTCACCGGCCTTGCCAGTCTGTTCGGCCTCGGTGGTATCCTCGAATGGATCACCAACCGTCCTGATATCGATAAGTACTATGCAAACCGGAAACAGGCAGATATCTATATCCACCCGAGCCTGCCTGACGACGATGCCTCGAATTTCGGCAACAAGAATGCAGCCCGGATGATTCAAGCTGGCAAAACCGCTGCTAAGGGCCAACTGTCAGCTCTAAGATCGTTCATCGAGAACAAACATCACGCACATGTGCCCTCAGACCCTTTACCCCGACACTAAACACCCTTTAGTATCATACTAAAGCCCCTCTAGTGTCATACTAAAGAGTGTTTAGTGTCAGGTTGCCGACTTCGGCGCCGCGGAATCTGACAATATTGGTGCTACAAACTGAAAGATGATTTTGGTTTGTATCAGATTTGTATCAGCGGTTTGTAGCAGCAACGGATAAAGCTAATTGCTTATGAACCAAGCAAATAGGACTGTTGTATTTCCTATTGCTACAATGATACAAACTTTTTTGGAAAAATTGAAGGTATAAATAGAAATGAAAAGTCTAATAGAAGTAGAATATAGCGGTTTGTATTTGTTGCGTTTGTATCAATAGCTAGCCATGAGGCGAATGAGTTAAAGGATAACCGCAGGAAGAATCTCTTCGACTGCCGGTAATCAAACACTCGGGGACGGTTCTTTTTTGTTTGACTAATTCCGCTGACGGCGCAGCGGGTCAAACAGGAAGAACCGTCCCCAACTGTTTGTCAAACAAAAAAGCCACATCTCGTTGTGAGGTGTGGCTTTAAAAATATCCTTAATTGGTTTAGAACGGAATCTTGTAACCAACGGTGAGCTGGATCACGCTGTTGCGGATGCTGCCACCGTTCTTGTTAAGCTTAGAAAGACCGAGGTTGTAGCGGGCATCAATCACAAAGTTAGAAATCTCGTATGAAGCACCGATGGGTAAGTCGATCACGATCGACTGCATGGCATCCTTCACGTCATACTCAACCTTGTTGTATTTATCTTTTGCTGAAACAACAAATGCGGGCTGAAGACCAATTTTCAGGGCGAAATTAGGGGCGACATAGAAATTGGCCAGAACGGGGATGTTAATGAAATCATAGCTAGCCTTGCTATCATTTTCTCCTTCACAACCCTGCATAGAATACAGCAAACCTGCAGAAAGGCCGATGAGTGGGTTGATTTGATACATACCCTCAGCACCAGCTACCAAGCCGATCTTAATGCTGTTGCCACTGACATCGCCAGCAAGGTTTGAAAAGTTAATACCTGCCTTCGGGGTAATAGAAAATGTACCCGATGCCTGTTGTGCACTCGCTGTCAATGTGGCTACCATCATTGCAGCAATCATCATTAATTTCTTCATATCTTTTCTTTTTTAAGTGGAAAAATATTCAAGATGGTTTAGAACGGAATCTTATAACCAACGGTCAGCATGATGACGCTGTTCTTTGCCTTTGCATCCCAGTGAACACCTTTATTATCCTTGAGAATGTTGCTCAAGCCGAGGTTGTAACGGGCATCGATCACGAAGTCGCTGATCTCGTAAGACAGACCCAGAGGAATGGAGAAATCAAACTTATTTAAATAGTCTTTCATGTCATTATCACCAGCCTTGGCGCTCATCAGGAAACCGGGCTGAACACCAGCCTTGATGGCGAAACCAGGAGCTGCGTAGAAATTCAGCAGAACGGGGATGTTCAGATAGTCGGTCTTCCACTTATCGTCGGAATTCTTCACACCGGAACCCTCCATAGAATACAGCAAACCAGCTGTTAAGCCCAACTGCTCAGAGAAATTGTAACCGAACTCTGCACCTGCAACGAGGCCGAACTTCATCTTTGTGTTTTGAACACCATCGCCAGTAAGGGTTGTCAACTGTCCACCAACCATGGGCTTGATAAACATCTGCTGTGCATTTGCACTCAGTGTAGCCACCATCAGGGCTGCAATCATCATTAATTTCTTCATAATCCTTGTTTTTTAATTAGTTAATACTATATTTTAAAACGTTTTTGCAAAGATACGGAAAAAAATGATTCGTGATTCCTTTTTTGAACATAAATGTGAAAAATCGACCTCGGATTTAATGTTTTTTACGATTTGACGGCCGTTTTAGAACGGAATCTTGTAGCCAATGGTCAGCATGATGACGCTGTTGCGAACCTTATAGTCGACAATATTGGCTATGCCGCCCTTGGCAATATTCGAGAGTCCGATGTTGTAGCGGAGGTCGATCACGGCTTCATCCATCTCGTAGGACAGACCGACGGGGATGGAGAAGTCTGTACTGTTGTAGAAATCCTTGAGATCCTCATCCTCCTGTTTGGCTCTCATCAGGAAACCGAACTGGGCACCTGCCTTCAGCGCAAGGCCGGGGAGTACATAGACATTAGCCAGAATGGGGACATTGAGGTAGTCGAGGCTTTTATTGTACTTCTCACCGGTAGAGGTTTCTGTTGCTTCTATGCTGATTTTTCCACCTTGCTGGGTGTAGAGTGCACCAGCTGTCAGTGCGAACAGGTCGTTGAAGTGATAGCCCAGTTCTGCACCGGCTGTGAAGCCGACCTTCATCTTCAGGTCTTTTTCCACGTCGCCAGTCATCGTTGTTACTGTTCCACCAGCCATGGGCTTAATGAAGAAACCTTGTGCGCTTACATTCAGCGAAGCTACCATCAGGGCAGCTATCATCATAAACTTTTTCATACGCTTGTTGTTTAATTTAGTGATTATCTTTTTATTTCTGTCATTTGTAATGGAGGGTTACTTGCGCACGATGACGCTGCCGCTGGCCTGATGGGTGGCGAGGATGAGCACCTCGGCTATCTGCACGTGGGCTGGGGCGTTGGCGGCATAGACGGCCACATCGGCGATGTCGTCGCCCGTGAGGGGCTTGATGCCCTGGTAGAGCTTGGCAGCGCGGGCCGTATCGCCATGGAAGCGGATGTTGCTGAAGTTGGTCTCGACGAGGCCGGGCTTGAGGTTGGTGACGCGGACGGCGGTGTCGGCCACATCGATGCGGAGTCCGTCGGAGAGGGCCTTTACGGCTGCCTTCGTGGCGCAGTAGACATTGCCACCGGCATAGGCGGCATCGCCCGCCACGCTCCCTATATTAATAATGTGTCCGCTGTTGCGCTCGATCATACGGGGTACGATGAGGCGCGTCATGGTGAGCAGACCCTTGATATTGGTGTCGATCATGGTCTCCCAGTCGTCGAGGTCGCCCTCGTATTCGGGCTCGAGTCCCAAAGCGAGGCCGGCATTGTTGACGAGCACGTCGATCTGTTGCCATTCCTCGGGCAGACGCTCGATGGCTTTGCGGGCTGCCTCGCGGTCTCTGACGTCGAAGGCGAGGATGAGTACTTCGGTGCCCTTGGCCTCCAGTTCCTTACGGATTGCCTCCAGCTTCATGACGTTACGGCCTGTGAGAATGAGCCGGTCGCCATTGTCAGCGAACTTGCGCGCGCAACCGAGGCCGATACCGCTTGTGGCGCCTGTAATTAATATCGTCTTGTTCATATTCCTATGTGGNNATAATATTTTTGTAATTTTGCAACCGACTAGAGAAATCAATCGGTTATGACGAAGCAAGAATTTGACGGATATAGGCAAAAATATGCCAGGCAATTGGAGCAGATCAGACAGTCTGCCCACGATTTGCACCAGAGTGTGAATCAGGTCTACGGAGACGATCTTCCATATGGCTTTCACTTGGATATGGTTGCGGAGGGTGTGATCAGCTATGGCCACCTGGTATGTGCCCGTGAGGAGGATGTGGTGCCGTTGTTTTTCGGCTGTTACTACCACGACAGTATCGAGGATGCGCGGTTGAGCTACAACGACGTGATGCGGGCGGCCCGTAAGTGGATGACGGAGGAGCAGGCGCTGATGGCGACGGAGATTGTGTATGCGCTGACCAATGACAAGGGCCGTACGCGAGACGAGCGGGCAGGGGAGAAATATTATCAGGGCATCCGCGTGACGCCTTACGCCCCGTTTGTGAAACTCTGCGACCGTCTGGCCAACGTGACTTATTCCTGTTCGGTGGACAATGGCAAGAACGGCAGTAGGATGCGCGAGGTGTATAAGGGCGAGATGGGCAAATTCCTGCCTGCCCTGATTTCCGACACCGACGATCAGCGCAGACAGATTCCCTTCGAGGCCATCACGGCGCTGGCGGAGATCTTGATTGATGAGGTGGACCGCGACGAAATCCGCCGTCAGTGGAACTGTTAGTTTTCTCACACAGATAAGTAATGTCACACAGATCTCACAGATCTCACAGATAGTTGTCGCAAGCGACAAATGCAACGAAATAATCCGGAGGATTAATAATCTGTGAGATCTGTGAGATCTGTGTGAGAAAATAAAAAAGAAAGAAAAAATGTGATTTTTCTGGCAAAATATTTGCAGGATTCGCAGAAAAGTGATAATTTTGCAGCCGAAAACGACAAAAAAGAGAATTATGTCAATGTTGAATGCATACTTTTACGGCTATTACTTTTACTTTACAAGCAATTGTGAAGCGGGAGGCCGTAAGTAAAGGTAAAAAAGTAAAAAGGTAAAAAAGAAATAAGGCTCCGCTTCACAACAAAGTGAAAGCGGAGCGCTTTTTTTAAGTGAATAGTGAAGAGAGAATAGTGAATAGTTAGAATATGAAGAGAATTGCCATTCAAGGACTGATCGGGTCGTTCCACGATATCGCGGCGCACCTGTATTTCGAGGGAGAACAGATACAGCTGATCTGCTGCTCAACCTTCGAACAGGTGTTTCAGCACATCAAGCAGGACCCTACGGCCATCGGTATGCTGGCCATCGAGAACACGATTGCGGGTTCGCTGCTGCACAATTATGAGCTGTTGCGCGACTCGGGCACAACGGTGGTCGGTGAGCATAAGTTGCATATCACGCACTGTATCTGCTGTCTGCCCGACGACGACTGGGACACCATCACCGAGGTGCACTCTCACCCCGTGGCCCTGATGCAGTGTCGTGAGTTTCTGGCCCAGCACCCGCAGCTGAAGAATGTGGAGGCGGAGGATACAGCCGGATCGGCGAAGATGATTGCCGAGGGACAGAAGAAGGGTTGGGCGGCCATTTGTCATGCGGAGGCTGCAAGGCTCTACGGGCTGAAGGTGCTCGAAGACCATATCGAGGACAACAAGCACAATTTCACGAGGTTTCTCGTGGTGTCGAACCCTAACAAGGCCGACCTGCTGAGACCCTTGACGGAAACGAACAAGTCGAGCATCGTGTTCTCGCTGCCTCACGAGGAGGGTTCGCTGAGTCATGTGCTGGCGATTCTCTCGTTCTATAAGATCAACCTGACGAAGATACAGTCGCTGCCGATTATCGGAAGGGAGTGGGAGTATCTGTTCTATGTCGACGTGATGTACGATGACCTCACGCGCTACCGTCAGTCGATCGATGCGATTATTCCATTAACAAAGGATTTAAAGATTTTAGGAGAATATAAAGATGGCAAACAGACCAATTGAACCAGCAGACAGATTAAGTTTAGTACAGGAATACTACTTCAGTAGGAAGCTGAAGGAGGTGGCGCAGATGAATGCCGAGGGCAAGGATATCATCAGTCTCGCCATTGGCAGCCCCGATATGCCCCCCTCGGAGCAGACGATCGAGAAGTTGTGTGAGGTGGCCCATCAGCCCAATGCCCATGGCTATCAGACTGTCTCTTATACACATCT
>LXOW01336275.1_pt1 | contig 25901 bp, 26 predicted proteins | sample 1368591 | NCBI WGS metagenome assembly LXOW01 (sample SAMN04884650, study PRJNA319009) | bovine gut metagenome | isolation source: Cow rumen | host: Bos taurus | place: Italy: Legnaro (PD) | collected 2014-07-09
GTGTACAGAATTGTCACCTTCCAGGGTTCCTGCCGTATCTTATGCACCTGCACGGTATTGGCGGCCATGTCAACCGTTATGTCGGAATACTGCTGATAGTAATTTACGAAATAATCCTTTATGACATGAGACTTGTACCCCGACAGTATCACGAACTCGTTGAATCCATAATGGGAATAAATCTTCATTATGTGCCAGATTATCGGATAACCTCCTATCTCAACCATTGGTTTTGGTTTGAGTACGGTTTCCTCGCTAAGACGGGAACCCAGTCCACCAGCAAGAATAAGAACCTTCATATTTTTCTTCTCCATTTGAATTATGGCAATTCCGTTATGCTATTTATTGAACAGGTTGCCTCGGATCGCATTTTTTCCCTGGCCTCGTCGGAGGCATAGCCCCAAAGGACGGCGGTGGTGTCTATTCCGCAGGAATTGCCGGCCTTTATATCACCGGGATTGTCCCCGACCATTATTGTTTCATTCCTGTCAAGGGAATGTTCACTAACGCAGAATGACACAAGTTCAGTCTTGCTGCTAGGCTTTTCATAGCGATCCACGGCGTAAATATCGTCAAAAAAATCCATATCCAGCTCCCTGACAAGACGGAAAACTGCCTTCTTTGCCTTGTTCGTCGCGATAAACAGTCTGCAGCCGTCATTTTTCAAGGAGATCAGCTTGTCCATGATGTTGGGATAAGGTTTTGTAAGGCCTGCGGAACTGTTGTCATAGATATTCCTGAAATTTTTGCCAACCTCGGTTGTCTTTTCCGCAGGAAGTTCAGGACGCAGCATTTCTATTATCTGTGCCATTGTCGGGCCTATAAGTCTGTCTGACAATTCTGAATCGTCTATTATGATACCTGACTGTCCGAAAGCCTGTTTGAGGCAATAAAGAATTTCCGGCGAGGTATGTGCCAATGTCCCATCAAAATCAAAAATGTAATTCCTATATTTCTTCATAAAAAATCTTAATAAAACCTATAAACGCCCTACATAATAAATTTATTGTCATGCAGAATTTATTTCAGCATCTCTCCGGACTAATGAGATCCTGAAACAAGTTCAGAACGACGAAAAAATATTTCCACAATTGCTAACTGCTAATTACCCTAAGTATTCCTTCAGGTTGCCGTTTCTTGGAAATGTGACGGCTATTGCTGACGGATAGGGATTCGTAGGGGCAAAATCGTTTACCATCACCCTGGCGGCATGGTTTATACCCATTATTATCGCATGAGGCCTTATTCCCTGTTCGTGCAGTATATGCTCCAAGGCTGGCCTACATTCCTCCGTGCGGCTTGTGGTTATTATTATCTGTGCTCCCTTTGACTGCAAATCCCGCAATACCGCAAAATTCTCGGCGAGAATCTCCTTGTTGTTGTACCAGTTTGTCCTGCCGTATTTGCCACAGTTCCTTATCAGTACACCATCCACGTCCACATAATAGCTGCGGAATCTTGCCTGCATGGCACGCCATTCGGATATTGTACCCCAGTCCTCGTATTCCCTGGCCATTATGCAATTAAAATTCACACCTTTTTCAAGAAGATGCGAGATAAGATGCGAAATATACAGCTCCCTTGCGTCCTCTCCTCGTGCCGACATGATCTCATTATAGGCATTGCAGAAAATTTCCGTACTTGCAAAGGTATAAACGCCTATACATATTGTGTTGGAAATTACGTTCTTCTCCTCTATATGCTTAAGAGTAGCATCGTCATTCAATACGAGGAAGCTCTTTTCCGGCAGACGTGTTACCTCCGGATGCTGCTTGATGTTCCAGCCTGATACGGAATTGCCCAGAGTTTCCGGATAGTCCGCCTTTACGAAATTGTCAGAATCCTTTACCATGAACGGGCCTGACACGTTCATTTTCTGTATTGTCTGATATACGGTTTCGCAGGCGGACGATGTGAAATCGTCCAGCATACAGAATTCCACTTTTGCATTGTCCTTGAATGCCTGACGCAATATGAATCCAGCGTCATAACCCTCGTCATGCGGTTTGACATAGGTTATAATTATGCGGTTGAAAATGCCCTGCGGCAAGCCCTCTATGGCTTTCATTGACATAAGTTTTCCGTCGGGATGCGTAAGCATCCATTTTGGTTTCATTCCAGGAAAACGCCCGGATTTTCCGGCACATGGGACAATCAAAGTATTCATAAGACAGGCCTCGCAATGAATTTTCGGCACATAATATGCCAATTTATATTATATTATTTTTATAGAATGTTCACCCATTACACTTGAACAGTTTTTTTTATAAAATTATCTATATGGAAATAAATTATCACAAAATTTACAGCAAGGCCCTGAATGAGGATTTTGAATTCAAGGTTTACGGCCATTCCGGCAAGCCCGTTATGGTTTTTCCAACCAGCTGCGGCAGGTTTTGGGACTACGAGGATCATGGCATGATAGATGCCATTGCGGATTTTATTGAAAATGGCGAGATAATAGTCATAGCCGTTGATGGACGCGACGAGGAATCCTGGTACAAGCCTGTAAGGGATGAATGGATAGGCCGCCGACAGGCTGATTACGAAGACTGCATAATGCACGATGTGACTCCGTTTTTGCGTGAGAATTACGGTATAACGGAAAAATTTGTTGCCACAGGCTGCTCCTTTGGGGCATTCCATTCCGCAAACATCTCATTAAAGCACCCTGATTTTTTTGACAGCGCGATATGCCTTAGCGGCGTATACGCGATGAGCCGCGAAATGGATAATTATTTTGACGACGGCATTTATTTCAATTCCCCCTCTGTATATATGAAGAATATGCCGGAAGGCGAACTGCTTGAAAAGCTGCGGGACAGTTATTATGTAATAACGCATGGCCGCGGAGCGTGGGAGGCCTGGAATGATCAGGCCTGGGAGCTTGCCGAAGCCCTGTGGAAGCATAATATAACCGTATGGTACGATCCGTGGGGCGAGGAATGGCCGCATGACTGGAATACCTGGTTATTGCAGATACGCAAGTATCTCGTCGCATTCCGTGATGGTGTAATGTTCAAGGACGGCCTGCTGAAAATAACCGGCCCTGACAGAAGGATAAACCCGCTATAAGACGAGATTGCACTATCTGCCAAGGCATTTAAATGCGGTGAAAACAAGGGCAGCCAATACGGCAGATATTGCAAAAAAAGGATAAAGTGGGCGGCGGAAATACATTATCAGGCCACCCAATATCAACAGGAAAAGATAAATCGCGGCCATTGCTGGGAATGCGTCCATATAATTGGCGTTTCCTTCAATGGCCGTCTTGTTCAATACATTATGCCTGTATGAAGATTCCATGGCGAATCCGCACAGTATGGATACTGCCGCAGGAAAAAGCACACAAATCAAGACATATAACACTTTCATCAATTGCTAATTGAAAACGCAAATAAAGTCAATGTTTCACGTTTTATACGTCATTGCGAACGGTAGTGAAGCAATCTGATTCGGCAAATCCGCTTTGGGAAACACTTGTATAGATTGCTTCGTCGCTATTTCTCCTCGCAATGACGAGATAAGGAAATTTACCTTAATTGCTCATTTTAAAATGCGGAAAAAGTGCTTTTTCCGCATTTTAAATGTATTTCGCAATTTCCCTTATCATCTCGTCGTGAATAACACCATTTGTTGCGAGGGTCTGGCTGCCGAGCTTCCAGCCTATATGCCAGGCACTGCCGTCAAAACATGTTGCCTTGCCGCCGGCCTCTTCAAGTATCAGCCATCCGGCGGCAACGTCCCAGGGTTTCAGGTTAAATTCCCAGTATCCGTCCGTGCGGCCTGCGGCGAGCCAGCACATATCCAGTGAGGCCGCACCCAGCCGTCTCACGTCGTGGGATATTTTCATAAATTCCTTGAAGAAACGGACATAATAATCCGCCTTTTCCGCCCTGTCGTAGGCAAATCCCGTCACAAGAAGCGATTTTTCCACGCACGGAGTTTTTGACACGGATATTCTTTTGCCGTTGAGATACGCTCCTTTGCCTTCCTCGGCGGTATACATCTCATTCATCATCGGATTGAAAACGCCAGCAGTACGCACCTTTCCGCCCTCGGCAAACCCTATTGATATTGCCGCCTGTGGAAATCCGTGGGCATAATTCGTAGTACCGTCCAATGGATCAATTATCCATATACGGCCATTTTCCACATTGTCAGAACCTTTCTTTCCAGCGAGGAACTCCTCTGGCATTTCTTCTTCCGCTATGAACTTGTCATTCGGGAATGTGGAATGTATTATTTCAAAGGCCTTTTTTTGCGATGCCGTATCCGCCTCGGTCACCAGATTCGCACGTCCTTTGAGTGCGTAATCAACATGACGGAATTTTTCCGCCAGAATCGCACCACATTCACGCATAGCCTGCAACAATATTTCTGTTTCTTTCATAATTTATATTGATAACAAAAAATGTGATATGTCATTGCGAGGGGTAGCGAAGCAATCTGATTCGGGAAACTCTGATTTTTTATATAACAAAAGATTGCTTCGTCGCTAATGCTCCTCGCAATGACGAGATAAGGAAATTTCCTCAATTGCTCATTGCTAACTTACAACCTCGCTGCCAGCATTGCAGCGGCCTCGCCTGCCTGCATTGGAAGCGGGAAAAGGATCAGCTCCGTCCTGTACATATTCTTGTACGTTTTTGACAGCAGATTCCGATAAAAGACGCTCTGCATCGTGCCACCCTGATATGCCGCATAGACAAAACCGCCTTGAACGGTATTCCTGTCCGATACGGCAGCCATTCTGACGAGCGAGGCCAAATGCTCCGCACCCTTTCTTGCTGTTTCTCGACAGAAAACATCGTCGGGATTGTCAGAATTGGCATTTTCGGCCCTTTCAAGCAGCATTCTGGCATAGGACGCACTCTCGGAATGATTCATTTCCTCTCCTGAACGCAGCAGTCCCTTGTAAACAAGCCATTGCCGCCCAAGCCAGCGTCCTGATCCGGGATCCCCGTCAACAGGATTGCTTCCTCCGTGCATTGCGTAATGGCCGTATTTGCCAGAAAATGCCACCGAACCTGTTCCGGATATGAGCAGTATTCCGTCCTCTCCGCCAAATGCGGCATAATGGGCGGCCTCCGCATCGGAAATTACCGCTTTCAGATTTGCCTTGCCGTCTGTCGCAGACATGACCGCATTGGCAATCCCCTCACGGACATCCGCACGGCTGAACGCGCCCCTGCTGGCAATAACCATCGGGGCATTTACGACGTTCCAGTCCTGTAATACAGAGAAAAGTTTTATAGCAAATGAATGCAAATCCTCTTCCGTGGCAAATGAGGCACTATTTGTCAGTTTCAGGGAACTGTCAAGCATGGCAACCCGTGTAAGTGTGCCACCTCTGTCCACGCCGATATAGTTGTTCATATTTTCAATAAAAATATCAATTTTGAAAAAACGCCTTAAAAATGTTGTTTTTTAAAATCCAACGAAAAAAAACTCTTTTTTCAAAATCAATAAAAATATTTCATTTTTGAAAAAATGATATAAAAAACAGACATTTCCAATTTTTCATAAAAAAAACAGAAAATGCGATTTTTATATAAAAAATTATTTCTTGCTTTCTTCGTATGCCTGTCTTACCGCCCTGGCGAACTGATCCGCACATGACGTGTAATTGTCTCCGCAGGTATTGCCTTTCAGCTTGGCTTCAATTTCCTCTACGGTCATTCCGTCGGTCAGCTTGGATATTGCTTTCAGATTGCCATTGCAGCCGCCGAAAAACCTGATGTTTCTTACAACATTACCTTCCAGATCAAATGTGATAAGCTGGGAACATACATCCTGAGGCTGATATTCGTATTTCATTGCTTTCTCCTTTTCCAGTGTAAAAAGTTATAAAAAAAGCGGCCCAAAGACCGCTTTTTTGGAGGCGCCGGGATTCGCACCCGGGTCCGCCAGCCGCACGACAGAACCGCTACAGGCTTAGCCCCGGATAGATCTCGCCTGGCATAAGGCCGGGACACCAATGGCCAGACATGTTCCGTATTGTCTTAGGCCCTGCCGCCACGAAACGCGGGCTGCGGGACAGCATTCCGTAGGTTAACACTGAACAGACGGCACGGAAATCCGTCCGACAGCGAGGCTCACTTAAGCGTGTGCCCAGGCTAACTCGTTGGAGTTGGCTTTTATTTTTTTGGCACTGTTTTACATGGCCTTGCCAACCATGGCCTGCTGAACTGCCGACACTGACTAACGTCGAACCTGTTCGCCCCCTTCATTACGACAATCCGGGCTTCCAACGCAATCCGGATCAAAGGTACATTAAATTATATCAAAAAAACATCAATACGCCAACAATCTTGTCAGTTTTTGTAATATTCCCTATACCATTCGCAGAATTTTCGAAGGCCTTCCCTTATTCCGATTTTCGGAGTAAAGCCATAATCACGTTCAAGTGGGACGGAATCCGCATAGGTAATTTTCACGTCGCCAGGCTGCATTCCGACAAGTTCCCGATGAGCGGCAAAATCATAATCTTCCGGAAGGACGCCAGCCCTTACAAGCTCCTGCTGAAGAACCTCAACATAGTCAAGAAGATTCTCCGGCTGCCCCCCGCCTATATTGTAAACAGAACAGGGAGGAACGGGCAAACCGTCGGAATCCTTTTTTCTTTCCGGCGCTCCCTGCATGACACGGACAACGCCTTCCACGATGTCGTCTATGTATGTGAAATCCCGTTTCATATCGCCATAGTTGAAAATCCTTATCTTCTCACCACGACAAAGTTTTTGTGCCGCCGAGAAATAGAACATATCCGGTCTGCCAGCAGGTCCGTAAACCGTGAAAAAACGCAATCCCGTCATAGGAATGTCATAAAGTTTCGCATAAGCATGGGCAAGCAGCTCATTGCCTTTCTTTGTAGCGGCATAAAGCGAGACAGGACTGTCCGTCTTGTCATCTGTGCTGAAAGGGACTTTCTTGTTGCCACCGTATACAGACGAGCTTGACGCATAAACAAGGTGTTCAACAGGATAATGCCGACATGCTTCAAGAATATTGTAAAAACCTATCAGGTTGGCCTCAATGTATACGTCGGGGTGATCTATTGAGTACCTTACACCGGCCTGTGCCGCGAGATTTACAACAACGGAAGGCCTGTATTCCTCAAAAATACTATTTATCAGACCTTTGTCCGCAATAGATCCCCTGATGAACTTATGCCCGACATTTGAACTCTCCGCAGCCCTGTTCACAAGTCCAAGACGGTATTCCTTTAGCGAAGGATCGTAGTAATCATTCATATTGTCTACGGAAATGATCATGCCGCTATTCATTTGGGACAAAAGGCGAATTACGAGATTTGCCCCAACAAAGCCGGGAGATCCTGTCACCAGTATGGTCTTGCCATTCAGATCTATTCTTGTCTTGCTCATAGGTTATAAATCCTTTACGAAAATTATATAATTATATTGTACAATTTTGTTTTTTTGCGAGGAAATGAAATGGATATTCTTGTGACAGGTGGAGCAGGTTTTATCGGTTCCCATACCATAGTAGAACTTATACAGGCAGGACACAATGTCATTGCTATTGACAATCTTTCAAATTCCAGCAAAAAAGCCATTGACCGGGCGGAACAGATAACAGGCGGGAAAATTGTCTTTTATCAGGCCGACATAAGGGATTTTGATAAAATGGATGCGATCCTGAAGCGACATGGTGCGGACTGCTGCATACATTTCGCAGGATTCAAGGCCGTAGGGGAATCCGTTTCAAAACCGCTTGAATACTACGAGAACAACATTTATGGCACTCTGTCGCTGGCAAAGGCCTTGTCAAGGAATGGCTGCAAGAACATAATTTTCAGTTCCTCTTCCACAGTTTACGGAGAGCCTAGTCAGATACCTATAACGGAGCAATGCCCCAAAGGCATCTGTTCAAATCCTTACGGCTGGACGAAATGGATGCAGGAGCAGATACTTTCCGACCTGCACACGGCGGACATACAGAACAAGGACGGGAATCCCTGGAACGTGGTACTGCTACGATACTTCAATCCTATAGGGGCGCATCCTTCAGGCCTTATGGGAGAAAATCCCAGGGGAATACCAAACAATCTGATGCCTTATATAACGCAGGTCGCCGTAGGCAGACTGGAAAAGCTGCATGTTTTCGGCAATGACTATCCTACGCCTGATGGTACTGGTGTGCGTGATTATATTCACGTCGTAGACCTTGCAAAAGGACATGTCAAGGCCCTTAAGGCAATAGAAAACAAATGCGGAGTAGCTGTCTATAATCTGGGAACAGGAAAAGGATACAGCGTCCTGGAAATAGTACATGCCTTTGAAAAGGCCAGTGGCGTAAAAATACCGTACGTTATAGATGGCCGCCGCCCCGGCGATCTGGCCTCATACTATTCGGACCCGTCCAAGGCGGAAAGGGAATTGGGCTGGAAGGCACAATTCGGTATTGAGGAAATGTGCCGGGACAGCTGGAACTGGCAGAAAAACAATCCGGAAGGATATGGGGAATAGCAGTAAATACCTATCCCAGATGAACAAGATGCGGAGTCTGTAGTACCTTTTCACCTACAAACATTTCACAGGTTTCCTGAAAGGAACTTGTCATTTCTGAAACGTAGTACTCCCTTTTGCCGCCACAATCATTTCTCACTGTCTCATCAAGCTGCGAGGCCAGGGATTTGGCGGCCTCCTTGCCAGCTTCCACAATTCTTATATCTGGTATGTAGTTCTGAATGGCATCTTTCAACAATGGATAATGGGTACAGCCCAATATGACGGTGTCAGCACCAAATTCAACAACCTCATTCAGATATTCATTTATGACTGCCTTTACAATTGGGTGATCCTTGTCCGTAAAGCCGTTTTCAACAAGGGGAACAAACNNCATTTACGGCTGTTTCCGAGGCAGGATCTATTACGCCAACTACAGGAATATCCGTCATCTTCTTCAATACAGGAAGAGATGTAGCACTGGCAGTTCCGCAGGCAACAAGTACGGCCTTTACATTCTTTGAAAGCAGGAATTTCAAATCCTGTTGTGCGAATGTGATTATTGTCTCGGCATTTCTTGATCCGTAAGGAACTCTTGCCGTATCGCCAAAATAAACAATATCCTCGTATGGCAATATCCTGATCAGTTCCTTTACGGAAGTAAGTCCACCTATGCCGGAGTCAAATACTCCGATTGGCTGTTTCTTTAGGTTTGTACTAATCATAATTACGAACAACTATTTTGTCAAATATGTACGACACAAAGGAATTTCCACAATTGCTAATTGCTAAGGAAANNAAAAACATCTCGTCGTGATATTTTTTGCATTTTGCCAAAAATGGCACTTAATCTGCGTTTCCCTAATTGCTCACTGCTAATTGGAAATGCGGAAAAAGTAAATTTTTTCCGCATTTCCCTAATTTTTCAGCGATTAATATACCACTCTACGGTTTTCCTTATGCCGGTTTCAAAGTTCTCCTCGGCCTTCCAGCCGAGCTTTGTCTCTATTTTTGTCGCATCTATCGCATAACGACGGTCATGTCCGGCACGATCCTTTACAAAGGTTATCAGCTCCTTATAGCTTTTCCCTCCTGCAGCAGGACGAAGCTCGTCTATTATGCCGCATATAGTGTTGACTATGTAAAGATTGTCCCTTTCATTGCGTCCGCCGATATTGTACGTCTCCCCGGCTATACCAGTATGGTATACAAGGTCAATTCCTTTGCAGTGGTCAAGGACGTAAAGCCAGTCCCGCACGTTCTTTCCGTCTCCGTATATCGGAATTGGCTGCCATGCGAGCGCCTTGCGTATGATCGTCGGTATCAGTTTTTCTGAATGTTGCTTTGGACCATAATTGTTGGAGCAGTTGGTGGTGGTCACGTTCATTCCATAAGTGTGATGGTATGCCCTTACCAGGAAGTCGCTCCCTGCCTTGCTTGCCGAATATGGGCTGTTCGGCGCATACGGAGTTGTTTCCATAAAGAAACCTGTTGCTCCCAGAGTACCATAAACCTCGTCAGTGGATATATGATGGAATCTGCATCCCTCGTATCCGGGTCTGAACTGGCCGGGAGCGGTCATCCAATGCTTTCTTGCCGCCTCCAGCAATGTAAACGTTCCCATAAGGTTTGTCTGTATGAATGGCAGCGGCCCGGTAATTGAATTGTCAACATGACTTTCCGCCGCAAAGTGAATAACGCCCCTTATGTCATTTTCCGCAAAAAGACGGTTCACAAGTTCCGCGTCGCNNTGTTATAAGAATTGTTCTGCTCATATTCATTTCCTCAAAATCATGCAAAAAATCAATTTCTTGTTTTTTTGCACTGTTTTTTTAATTTTTAAAATTCAAGGCAAAATTTTCATTTTTTTATTTTTGCCATTATTTTTCTTTTTTTCAAAATTTACTTAAATTTTACCTTTTTTTGAAAATTTACAAGAAATTTTCAGTTTCTTTTATTATTCCTCAATTGCTAATTTCTCACTGCTAATTGCTAATTGAAAAGTCATTCGCTTTTGCGAATGACTTTCGCATCCTTGCCGCAGAATGCCGCCCCGTACCTTATTATTTCCGTTATTCCCTCGGATCGCATTTCCTCTATGTATTCCTGCGTCTCTATCTGATCCAAGGCCTTTTGTGCCTCGCGTTCCAGCCTTGCCTGCTGCCGTTTGACATTAGGATTCCTGCTCTTGCTCGGCTTGCAGTGCTTGAACTCAAATATTATTCCTGGCAGATAACGTCTGTTCCTGTGTGGAATCATTACAAGGTCATAACGTCCCTTTCCCGATTCACGGTTGCTCGACACGGAATAGCCATCGGACATTGCCGCCAGCAGTCCAAGAATGAAGTTGTGATAATCTTGCTCCTCCGTCAAGTCCAGATAGCTGCAGTTTTTTATGAAATATTCTTCCAGTTTCCTGGCNNCTGAATGTAGTTTCAGCATCGGACATATACCGCTTTATTATCTCGTCTGAATATATGTATTTTATTTCCCTATTTGGTATAGTAAGTTTGCAATGATACCCATTACCAGAGGAAATCGTCTCTATGCTTTTCAAATATCCGGACTGGGCGAGAAGGCTGTATATAAGGCCGGAATCCTTCATTATTTGCGGGAACACAATGTTCATATCCACGTCCGCCTCTATTGCCCCGCCCTGCACGAAGTCAATCAGCTTCTGCCTGTCCTCACTGCCTAGACGCTCCAGCATCTCGCCCATCAGGGCATTGTCAGACGTGTTTGCCCAGTATGCCATCGGCGTGCAGTTCTTCTGTATGTACTTCATAAACGAAAGGGGATTGTATATGTCAGTATTGCCGAACCTGTACCCGTCGTACCAGTCCCGGACTTCGGCTCGCTTGTCCTCTATGCCATAGAATGACAATGCCTCGTCAACTTCCTCCTGCGTAAATCCGAAATGCTGGCTGAACTCCTCGTCAAAAATCGTGTTCGCCTCAACATTGTTAAGACCGCTGAATATGCTTTCCTTTGACACCCTGGAAACACCTGTCAATATTCCCTTGTAAAGGTTCTTGTTGTCCTTCAAAGCACCTGTAAGAAGAGCCTTCATAAAGGCGACAACCTTCCTGTAGTCACCATCACTTTCTCCCCAAGCCATCTGTATTGGAACATCATACTCGTCTATAAGAAGTAGAGGCTTCTCGCCGTAATGCTGATGGAGCATTCTCGTCAGCAGCTTTAAGGAGAATGTGAAAGGATTTGCAGGTTCTTCCGTATTATTGTTCTTAATGGCCTTGAATGCGGCACGATCCTTTTCGTCTAGTTTTGTACTGTTTTCAAGAATAGAATGTCTGCCGAACTCCTCGGAGATTATTATCCTCATTGCCTCTATTGCGGATTCAGCCTTGCCGGACATCATATCCTTCAGTGAAAGGGAGATGACAGGCCTTTTGCCCTGTTCCGACGTGTATTTCTCGCCAGCCTGCCAGATTTTGAGATGTCTGAAATAATGAGACGTGTCCTCGCCGTCCATTGGCTTTTCAAAGAAGGTCTGCAGCATTGACATGTTAAGGCTCTTTCCAAACCTTCGTGGTCGTGTGAACAGAAATGCCTGCGATGGACTGTCCATCAGTTCCTTGATGAACAGCGTCTTGTCAACGTAAAAGGCATTGCCCAGCATTGTGAATATTGACGTACCCAGCGGGAATGGCCTTTCTGCTTTCTTCCTGTAAAAATTTTCGTCCAATGGCATATTTAGATTATATGAAATTTTGTCTTTTTACAAATATTTAAACACGGTTTTTTCAAAAATAGGCCTTATACCGTTTTGGCTGGCTAATTGTGTCAAAAGCTGTGGTTCCTCAGCATTGCCTTCAACCATTATCCAACCTTTTTTTGAACAAGCCAAATCCCAACCGACATATCTTTGCTGAGGAATGACCATAGCCAGTTTTTCCGCCAGGGAAACAGCCTCCTGCCATCTAGGAATATTGAAATCAAGAATCTGTGTTCCGGTGTCAGGATGTTTTTCATAATAACCACAATCTTCATCTCTCGCACCAGTAATGACTTTTCCTGTTTCAATATCAACCAACGCAGACATACCGCCGGAACTAGCATTGTCTACACATGCTCCTGCACGACCGATACGAAGGGCGGCATATAATTTTACAATCTCCTTTCCATCAATGAAAGTCGCAATACGAAGAGTGTTGATAGATGTACTGTTAAGAGCTGACATTGAATCGTCCTGCTGTATATATTCCTCAACAATATATTGAGTTTCCTGTAAATAATCCTTTATGTTGTTGTCAAATATCTGCTCTGCCTCTTTTACCCCATTCAATACAAATATTCCTTTACCACCATATAAACTTGTAGGCTTGACTATTATTTTGCCTATTTTTGCGACAAAGTCCATAAACTTCTCCTTGTCGCTTGCGGCTTCAATCAACATAGCATTTCTACTGAAAAAAAATTGAAAAGTATCATAAGTCTTCTTTTTATCCTTAAAAAGCAAATGAGGAGAATTAGCATTAAGTCTTATGCACATTTCCTTATTTTCCTTTTCAAAAATAAACGGTTTCCATTCATGATATTTTTTATGATATAAATCGTACCAAAAATATTCCTTATATGCTCCTTTGTAATGATGTTTAAGCATAAAAAGATCTTTTTTTNNTCTCACATAATTTATGATAAATCAAAACAAATATTTTCATAGTATTCAAATAATTTTCCGCAAGTTACGCACCAATAATCGTCCTTTTAATGCGTCTTTTCCGCGTTCCATTCACATTTACTGAAAAAGGATATTCCACAAACTTATATACCTGTACCAGGTTTTGTTTACAATATCCCTTAATCCCTTATTGCTATAAAGCTGAGTGAAATATATCTGTGGCCTTGAATTTGCCTCCACCAATGCCCAGCCTTTGTCTGTATGTGCCATATCCCAGCCAACATAATGTTGTTCAGGAACAACCCGGACAAGCTCGTTTATGGTTTTGACCAATTCCTGAAAGTCGGGAATCTTAAATCCATTTATCTCATATCCATGGTCAGGATGTTTTTTGGTTGCTGTTCCATTTGCATCATAAAAACAATCCAAGCAAATTCCCGCATTGAAATCCAAAGGAACAGCCACACCTCCAGAACTGACATTATCCACAAACATGTCTTTTCTTCCAACTCTTAAAATTGAATAAACAACCGAGATTTTGCCATCAGCAAAAAAAGTGGCAATTCTCAACGTGTTCACGGAAGAAGAATTAAGCCTGTCAAATTCTTCCGACTGACGCAGATACTGTTCCGCAATATATCCATCATGTATGTCAGGCAGTATGCTTTGAAATACCTGTTCAGCCTGCTCCTTGTCAGTTATAATATGACACTCTTTTCCGCAGCTTCCATCCTCTTTTTTTAGCATTATCTTCCCATTTCGCTGAAAGAAGGAGATAAAAGCCTCTTTGTCCTGCTCGGATGTTATGTGCATACACTCGCGTTTAAAGAATTTTTTGAACTTGCAATATGTATTCCATTTGTATGCGAAAAGCTCCCATGGGGATTTTGAGTTCAGTATAGTGCNNCATAAAACCGATATTTGAAATATTCATTGACATCAATCAAATGAACAGCCATAGCCTTGAATATATCGTCCCTGAGATTCTCATCTGCAGAAAAGCCATTCTCCCTTATTTTCCGTTCTATCAAATGAGTCAGGATAAAGCCTTTTCTCGCATCACTTCTATTTTTTCTATATGTGAGAAAGGATGCGACAAAAGGAACAAAGACAGCAATCCTTGAGAGCATGAGACGAAAATAAAGAACAAGATTTTTTTTCATAAAAACTCCATTCAATATAAATTCTACGACTGTTTTTCTGACAAGGCTTTCAGAATCTTACTTCTAAGCCCTTTTCTTATGGGACGTTGATAAAGTCTGAATCCTAATACNNGATTGCAACCACTTTGAAATCTTGCAATGAGAAATAACAACAACAGGCGGAATCTTGATATATTCAGCTGCCTGGAATATTTTTCAAAGCGAGGATCTTTCAATAAATTTTTCAAACCAATCATTATTGCCTCCAAAACATCACACAGCATTTATTTTAAAATTATGTAAAATATTATATCAAATTTATTGATAGGCAAGTCATCCTTTTTGTATAATTTACAATGTAGGAATGGCATAAATAACCTACAAGATTATCTTTATCAAATAATAAATATATACTTCAAATGCGTTAGGACAAAGTCAATATGAAAAGGGAAAAAGGATTTGTCAAGAAATTCAACAGGATTACCGCGGGAATATTGGATTGGGCAGTAGAAACCCGTGCAAGAATCCTTGTCAAAATGAAATTGTGGCTTGATATGCGGGCCAGGGTAAGGATTATTGGTGGGGGATATAATGGATCCAGTGCCGAATTTAAAAAAGTGCTTGCATACTGGAAAAAGTATGGAATCAGGCCGTCAAAGGTCTGGTATGACTGCTACTGCACAGGCAAAAAGGAATATGATCCAAGATTTGTACCTTCCACAGTGTGGTCATTGGATATATTGCCTTATTTCAACAATCTCTCAATGAGGAACGCATATACGGATAAGGGAATGTTGAACAGGTTGTTGAAAGGGGTAATGAAACCGGAGACTGTAGCAAAAAGAATCGCAGGCTATTACTACAACGGCGACGGGGAACAGCTTATAAGCCAGGAAGAAGCGGAAAGATTGTGTCTTAATGAGGAAAGACTTATCATAAAACCTTTCAGAGGCATGAAAGGCCAAGGAATAATTCTATATGAAAAGTCCGGCAAGGACAAAATTCATGATATTATATCTAGGATAAAAGGCGGCTTTGTAGCACAGAGGATTGTCAGACAACACAAGGCAATGGCAAGTCTCAACAAGGATTCCGTAAATACCATCCGTGTAATATCCTTTCATTTCAAAGAGAAAATACATATTCTTTCCGCACAGGTGAGGGTTGGTGGAAAAGGCTCATTTGTAGACAATTATTCCTCTGGTGGCTCTGCATGCGCTGTCAATAACGATGGCAGCCTGTACCCTCATGCGATCAACAAGGATGCGGTCTGGACAGACACGTCCCCAGGTGGGGTGAAGTACAGCGATTTCAAGATACCTGGATATGCCGAGATTCTAAATACAGCAAGAAGCCTACATTCCCAGCTGCCGTATTTCAACATAATTGGATGGGACTTTGCCATAGGTGAGGATTGTGAGCCAATACTGCTGGAATTTAACGCCAAGCCTGATCAAAACCAGATAGGAAGTGGCCAGCCAACATTTGGAGACATGACGGAGGAAGTATTGGAAGACGTGTTCATAAAAAAAACATTAAAAGATGTTTTCGCAATTGATAGCGATTCCGATTAAAGAATTAACGTATGAAAACAATAGGATTTGTAATCAGCACCAAGGAAAATGAAAACAGGCGTAGCATTGTGCCGCAGGATATTTCCCAACTTTCGCATCCGGAACAAGTATGGGTTGAAAAAGGCTTTGGACTTCCGCTTGGAATAAACGACAATGAATATCAGGCAGCTGGTGTGCATATAGGAACACATCAGCAAGTCTTGGAGAAAGATATAATATGCGATCCCAAGATAGGTGATGCATCTTATCTGCCACAACTGAAAGATCAAATAATATTCGGCTGGGTTCATGCCACGCAAAACAGACATATCACAGACACCATACTGAAACAGAATCTTACCGCATACGCATGGGAGAACATGTTTGAAGATGGCAGGCATATATTCTGGTTCAACAATGAGCTGGCCGGTGAGGCGGCCATCATACATGCCTTTCAATGTTATGGATGCCTGCCTTACGGCCTGAATGTCGCAGTAATTGGCAATGGAAACACTGCTCGCGGAGCCATGAGGGTTCTAAATATGTTGGGAGCCAGGGTAATGCAGTACAACCGCAAGACAGAACATCTGCTACGCAAGGAATTGTCCAACTATGACGTTATTGTCAACTGTATACTGTGGGATATAACGCGCAAGGATCATATCATCTATAAGACTGATATGAAAAGAATGAAAAAAGGTGCGATGATTATTGACGTAAGCTGCGACAGGAACGGCGGAATAGAGACATGTATTCCCACAACAATAGAAAATCCTACTTACATTGTAGATGGAATAATACATTATGCTGTAGATCACACGCCATCTTTTTTCTATAAGACTTTTTCATACAACAATTCAAAAATCATTATGCCTTTTGTAGAAGATCTGATAATGGATAGGGAAAATCCTATATTGAATGATTCCTGCATAATAAGAAAAGGCATAATTATAGACAAACAGATTATCATTAGACAGGGACGGTAAAGGAGTATTGTATGGATGCCAACATAGCAGTACGAGCATTAAACGAGGTAAAACTTACCCTAAGCCTGCGTAAGAATTTGAAAACCATCAAGAATATACTTGCAGAACCTAGCCTATACGCAGATATGCCACGCAAAAGCTATAGGCGACGACTATACGAAAACATAAAGTGGTATTTGCTACACGGGGAACCAAACCGCTTCTACAATAGCTATGGTTTTGACATAATTGGTTTTAGAAACCAGGATGAATATTTACCATATAGGAATTTCAGGATTCAAAGAAATAACGAGAACTACAAAAGCCACTCCAACCGTCCCTACGATAACCAGACCATAATACTTAGGGACAAGATTCTTTTCTCTGCCTATTTAGGTAAAATGCTGGGATCAGAATATGTCGTTGAAACATTAGGCTATATTGAGCCAGACGGCAGGGTTTTTGACTTGCACAAGCACTCATATTCAAGTCTGTCTGATATGGCAGCCAATTGCCAGGGTAATCTATTTGTAAAAAAGCTGTATGGAGAGTGTGGCGACGGTTGTTATGTGCTAAACAGGAAAACCGAGAATATTGAAGCACTGGCCAGCTCCATGATTGGAGCAAAATACATAATACAGCCATGCCTTGAACAGCATCAAGATATAAGCCGAATAAACCCCTCATGCGTAAATACAATACGGATAGTGACCATCTGGGGCAAAAAGTCCAAAAAGGCAGCAGTGCTTGCGAGCCTTATGCGGTTTGGAGTGGATTCTATCAAGGATAATCGTGCGACAGGTGGCTTTTCCGTAGCAATAAGCGATGATGGGATTTTAGGCAGTCTGGGCATAGCCCACCATTATATTACAAAGAAACACCCAGTATCAGGGGTTGTCTTTGACGGTATCAAGGTTCCTTATTACGATCAGGTCAAAGAACTTGTAAGGGCTGCCCACCCACTTATTCCCCAGGTTATTTCTATCGGTTGGGACGTGGCTATTACAAAGGATGGTCCTGTGCTACTGGAAGGAAATGACAATTGGGAAATATGCGGTCCACAAGATATGTTCGGTGGACTGAAAAAGAAATGGTATGAATTACACAGGCTATAATTACTGTTCAAGAATATAACAATACAATGAGACATATATATTACAGATTAAAACTTATCGCAGCCTCAATAGGACGGAGATTTTCTTTGTTTGCCTATTTGCTTGTATTGATAAGCAAATTAAACGATGCAAGAAAGGGTGGAGGCCTATCCCGTGAAATCAGGGATGCCATAACAAAAAATGGCTTCACCCCATCAAAAAAACTGGAAGACGATATCTGGAAGGCAGTCAATATCAATCTTGTTGTGCCAATGGAATATTTCTCTTTTGAGTTTTATAAGAAAACCGATAAGCAAAGAGCTGAATATATCGGAGACAAGGAAAAGAAATATGCCTGTACAATACTAAACAGAAATACGCCATGGCGGATTTTCGAGGACAAATGGCAGACTTACTGCAAATTCAAGGATTTTTTCAAAAGGGAATGTATACTGATAAGTTCTGAACAGGACAAGGACAGCCTTGTATCTTTTTTGAAAAAACATGGAAAGATAATCCTTAAGGAAAGACATGGCACAAAAGGCAGAAATATATACATACTGCAATCAATGGAAGAATTGGAAAATTTTTTTAATAATGTGTTTCCACAAATAAAAAAGGAATTTATTGCGGAAGAGTATATTCATCAGGAAGACGCATTAAGCAAGCTAAATCCAACATCTGTAAATACCATCAGAATGGCCACTTTCCTGGACGGAGACAAGACAATGAGGCTTTTCTCTTTTTTAAGAATAGGACGCAATGGAATGATCATAGATAATGCTTCGGCCAACGGGGTATTGACACCAATAGACGTAAATACCGGTATATGCAGACATAATTTCTTTTCAAAATGGGGAGGCCAGTTTGAAAAACATCCGGATCACGGATATGAAATAAAGGGATTTCAGATTCCAAACTGGCAGGATTTGTTGGCAATGATAGACAAACTTACAAGAATTGTCCCAGAACAAAGATATGTATGCTGGGATATAGCCCTTACGGATAAGGGCTATGAGCTGATAGAGGCAAACAGTCAGGGACAGGTAGCCGCAATACAAATAGCAAGAGGGGAAGGTTTTAGAAAAACTGCTGAACAGACCTGGTACAAGTATTTGTAAATTATATTTCAACCAATTTCCACAGTCGCAATTCTTGGCTCATAGCAGCAGCATGGACGGACGCATACTATGCNNGACGCATACTATGCGAACCCCGCTGGCACGCTGTGGGCCAACCTTCATAAAAGTGGCAAGAACGCTGTTTTTTCCGCCCATTCCAAGCGGGCCAACTCCTGCCTCCTCGTTTACGCGACGGGTTATTTCCGTTTCCATTTCAGACTGTATTCCGTATCTTCCATCCACCTGTGCCTGAAGCATCATTGATGCGGCCTCAAAGTGTGAACGCCCTACGCCAACTGCCAACGTACACGGTGAGCAACCAAGCTGGGACACTCCTTCAACCGCCCATTTCACAATCTCGTCCAGAACTACCTTGGTATTGTGCTTGTGGAAAACCCTGTATGTTTTTGCCCTTATGGCAGGGCCGCCGCCAAACATAAGAACGTGAAGCCTCAGCACATTTTCCTTGCACTGGCGGACTAGTATCGGGGCAGGCTTAACGCCGGCGGAATCAGGGTCAAGTCCACCACTCTGGTCTATACGCTGGCTGTCATTTCCCATTATTCCCATAGGGCGGCCTGGCAGCTTGTACAATCCCTGTGCAACCCCATCCTTTATCGCGGCAAGTGTTCTTCCGGTGATTGGGCAGTCTTCTCCTATTTCCAGAAGCAGATGCGGTATGCCACTGTCATTGCACAGTGGACTGCGACGCTTTTCCGCCACTTCCGCATTTTCAAGGACAGTCCTTAACACCCATTTTGCCTTCTCATTGGTCTCATTATCAATGGCATGATGATAGGCCTCTTTTCTGTTCCTGCTGAACGTAGATCCTGCTGAAACCAGTGCATCACAGACAAGTGAAACTATTTCATCATAAGTCCTAGTCATAAATGCTCCTCCCATGAGCCGCACATATTATGGCTGGGAACTTGTCAGCCTTTATTATATGCAATGCCTCCATTCCCAATTCTGGAAAGGCAAGGACACGCCGTTCGCTGGCCTTGGACTCCAGAAGTGCGGAGACAGGCGGCATTACGGCATAAACGGAATTGTATTCCGCCATTTTTTCCACAGTCTCCTTATGCAGCCTGCCTTTGCCCAGATGTATTTTAACTCCGGCCTTGGACAATGGGACAATGCTGCTTTCAATCTCCAGCTTGTTTGAAGAGGTAGGCCCTACTCCGGCAATACTCACGGCGGAATGGAATATGACCTGACCGTGCAGGTCTATTCCAAGCCGCGATATTGTGCCGTCATCAATCATTTTCATAATTTTGGGAAGGACGGCATCCCGGCCACAAAGCACATATCCGCTTATCGTTATGGTGTCGCCTGGATTAAGGGCCGCGATAGTTTCTTCCGATATGGGAGTCTGTATATCAATCATTGTATGTCCTTTAGTCAAACAAATCTATATAGTGGGATTCATCTTCTATTACGCCATAAGCCTTTGCACGCATGAGTATTTTTTCCGCCCAGCATCTGTGTGGGCCTATCTCATTCATCTTATTTCCACTGCCACTCTTGAGAACTCCCCCATCCGCTCCCATTATCTGCATCGCGTCATCGTAAACTTCCTTGGTCACCGCGAGCATTCCATTCACATAGGATATATGTGTTGGGTGTATAATGGTTTTTCCGATAAAGCCATTTGCACGGTCAAGCAGCAATTCCCTCAGAAGACCGTCCACGGCATCGTTTATAAGGGTGTTCTGCTTGAACAGGGAGCGGTTTATTGTCCTATGGGGAGTGTCAAATTTCATATCCTTCCTTGCACGGAAATATTCCCAGACAGGACCGGACACGCTATAGTCATTATGCCTTGCGAATACATTAAGGACATCTTTAAGGCAGTCTGCCACCGGCAGAACGTCGTAAATCGTATAATTGAGACCTCGGCGTATTCCGAATACGCTGGACCAGTCTGTTCCTCCCACACGCACATTAAGGACAAGCTGCTTATGCCGGTCAAGTATTTCCTTCACGCCCAAAAGCTCACTCTGCCTGCTTTCAATATATGCCATGTTCCGGCTTTCCAATATGGGCATACCATATACGACCTCGCCGAATTTATCATTGATTTCTTCCAGATGCTCAAAATAGACTTCCCCATCCTCACCACAGAATTTGGGGAAATTGAATGCTGTTATAAGCCTTATGTGATCAGGCCGCAGCATAGCGGAAAAATGCCTGAACTGTCTTATATTCCGTACACGGAATATTATCAGAGGCAGATCATTGTAGTTCAGACTTCCATCTTCAAGGGCATGACAAAGCTCGTCCAGGAAATGTATGGCATTCTGCTCCGCCTGCGGAACAAGATCCGGGCGACAGGCATCTTCAAAACACATGACCATTGAAGTAAGGCCAGGATATTTTTTCGTCAGTATTGGCTGAACAAAATCCTTTGTGCCTGGCATATACATGGTCGCTCCAAGGCAGTACCTAAGCAAGGATATTTCCGTATGCTTGCTAAAATCTTCCGGCTCAATAACAAATTTTTCCCTAGGCTGTAATGAGTGATGTCTCATGTTATTTAAAACATTCCAGGAATTTTTCCCTGGCTCCTCTGCCAAAATACTGGGATATGAAATATCCCCAGTTTCCTTCTACCAATACCCAGCCTTTTTTGGATAGTGCGAAATCCCAGGCTATGTATGGATATCCCTTTATGTTCTCATGTGCTTCTTTTACCAAATCCAGCAATTCCTGCCATTTTGGAATCTGAAATCCCTGCAAGACAATCCCAGAATCAGGATGTTTGTCGTAAAAATGAAGACGATTGTCTATTCCCTTGCTTTTTATCCGTCCAGAGGAAATATCTATTTCCGCTGCTATACCACCACCGCTAAGATTATCAGTACATCGTCCTTTTCTGCCTATGCGTATAAAGGCCTCTATAAGACTGAATCCTTTTGAATTCCATCTTGATGAAATCCTTATGGTGTTTATGGAATCCACATTCAAGGAAGCCATGGTGGAATCCTGAATTATTATTTCCTCTATTATGTGATTGTCTTCAAGGGAAACAAGAAAAAGTGCCTCTTTTTTTATGCCCTCATCTGTTCCGTCATGCTCCCGAATGAAAATACCACGACCCTTTTGCCCTGAAAGAGGCTTTGCTATGTACTTTTTGTTTTGGGACAAGAAAGAAACAATTTTTTCCTTTCCATCTTTCGGTGCTATCAGTACCTGTCTGTTGAAAAACTTCTCAAACTTCTTATAAAAAACATACTTGTTGCCAAGAAGTTTCCTGTCCGCATTGGTTTTTGAACTAAGGGTAAGATCCTTATCCAGACGGCTTAGGAACTTTGATCTTTCTGAATCATCCCTTATAGTCCTGAAACAGCAGAAAAAAAACTCGTCTGGCTCCATTCTGTTCTTGAACCAGCTGCGTATGATATCCTCTTTCAGGGCTATCCTTTCACTCTTGCTTATATTCGGGAAAAAGGCATCTATGGCATCTTCTGCCGCTTCGCAAAAAGGTACGGTTTTCAGATTTTTTACGGTTTTTACATTAGGCAGACCCAGCTTGCCAGGTATGTGACGCATAATATGCCACAATCCCGGCAGGGACAGCAAGTTAAGATAAGCTATTCTGGTGCGGCAATAAGCCTTTGCCAAAAGAGGGTTCATTTTAGACTACCTCTCGGAGACCAGACTGCTTCCGGGTAATATTCGTCTATCATTCTCTTTACCAGGCTGCACTGCTTGGCCCTCTTGCGGGCATCGTCCTCGGTGCTGTCCCAGGAATGTGTCGCCGCGACAGATCCGCCTGTCTTCAAGTATATCGGGGCGGCTATGCGTATCATTTCCGGAACCTCGTAATGGCGTATGAACCCGCCGGTGGACTTTGGATTTTCCGTGTGTATGTCTATAGGGCAATCCACAGCCTGTCTCATTGCGGCAAGCATCTGCAACTGTATGTCGCGGACAGGATTTATTGAATCCGCTCCTATGCTTTCCAGCAGATGTGCGGAACACGGATTGCCATGGCCCGCATGTGCGGAAACCTTGAAATGGCAGTCCGCAGGTATTTCCCCGGCTTTTCTCATCTCATTCAACACCCACAGGCATCCCTCGTCGTACACTAAGAATCCACGGCAACCAAGACGGGCAGCTCTCTTGACATCCTCTATCGCACGAACAATCTGCTCCTGCCCACGCAGACGGTAGCCCATCCTTACGCCCTCTTCCGTATGCACGGAAGCGGAAGTGTCCGTAGTAGCCCTTGGGCCAATGGCAAGTATAAGATCGGTCTGCCATTTATGGGCAAGTTCCACCATTTTTGAGATGTCCTCGTCTGTAAGGCGCATAATGCCCTGTGTCTGCGTGACACGGTGCAGATACAGTCCATATCCGTCCATAGCCTCAAGAAGAGCCTTCATAACCTTCGGTCCTTGTATGCCCGGCACTTCAAAGCGGTACTGTCCGCCATCCTTAAAGCGTTTTTCAGATGTGGGCAAATTATAGGCATCTCCCCCAGGCAAGCCTATTGACTTTAAAAATTCCCTTGTTTTTTCCATACTGTTCATTTTTTCTCTCCTTCTTTAATCTTGTCAATCCTGTAATTGTTCAATAGAACAAGTTTTTCCGACATTTCCTCTCCTGTGAGAGGGTTTTCCGGCTCTCCTTTGGCATATTCTGTCTGCTCTGACATTGTTTTGCCATCTTCCAGCTCCACAATGACAACGGCAGCCCTTTTCTGAGGGCACAATGCCGTCAGAGCCTCGTCTTCCACTACTTCCGTTCTTTCTGAAAGACGTACGGCTGATTTGTCAACGGGATCAAATTCCGAAAGTCCACATCGCCCATAAAGCAATGCCACCGCCACGGAATATGGCGTACTCAGCTTTGCATCTGACATTCCATACACGGTTTTATGGNNAGACGTACGGCTGATTTGTCAACGGGATCAAATTCCGACAAGTCGGCAGCGTCAGATGTGTATAAGAGACAGACGGAATATGGCGTACTCAGCTTTGCATCTGACATTCCATACACGGTTTTATGGTCATGTCCCTTTACGCCCAGCCTGTATGTCCTAACTGTCACTTTTTTTACAATATCCTCGTCTATGCCTTTTTTTGCTGAAGCATATTGCGTCCTTATCCTGTAATTAAGCCTTATGGCGGCTTCAACCGCGGAATGACTATGCCTGCATGAGGCATAAGGCTTGACATATATGCGTTCTATTTCAAAATAACCAGTGTTTTCCAACAATCTGTCCGCATTCCAGCTATCTGAAAAGGTATTAAAAAAACCACGCTCCCCCCCCAGCATATCCAACGGTACAGCAAAAGAGGAAAAACCCATATATGCGGCGGAAAGCCCGTCCATCGCCGCACGACCTACATTATAAGGCTTTATTTCTGATGACTGGGACTGTATCTCCAACATTCCCGCGGCACTGCCTGCCGCTACTGTAAGGGCTGTTTTAAGCTGGGAGGCATCAAATCCAAGCACAAAGGATACCGCGACTGCCGCACCTACTGTTCCACAAGTTCCACTGGCGTGATATCCTCTTTTCTTATGGGAAGGCTGCATGGCCATTGCCGTCCTACATGCCGCCTCGTAGCCCATGATTATACCATCTACAGCCCTGTTGGCGGTTTCTGGAAAATCAGCCACTGCCGACATGACGGCAGAAACCACACATGCACCGAGGTGAATCATCGCAAAACGATGTCCGTCGTCAAGCTCCAGTGTATGAGCATTGAATCCGTTTATCAATGCTGCCGTCTTGCTATCCGTCCTTATGCCATATCCATAAAGCTCCGCATTTCCGTGCGGCAGAAATGAAAGCATCTCACCCCATTTTGAGATGTTGTTCCTTGCACCTGCCGCAGCCACAGCCATGTAATCTTCCATACACAGTCTGGCCTTTTCCCTGACATGGGCTGTTATGTTTTCAGATTTCCTAATCAGATAATCTGCGAATGATTCTGTTATGTTCTGCATTTTAATAATCGCAGGCTATACATGCCTAAACTGTTCTATATCTTTCAGTCGGCCTTGGTCAAACAGTGATATGTTTCTAAAGGCATCCCTCATCATTGAGCCAAACGAATCTGCCGTTATTCCAGCTATGTGAGGGGTAAGAATAACATTGTCTAATTTTTTAAGCGGATATGATTCGGGAAAAGGCTCTTCTTCATGAACGTCCAATGCGGCAAAAGACAATTTTCCATTTGTCAAGGCATCTGACAAGTCCTTAGTGTTTATCAGTCCACCCCTTGCGGTGTTTACAATAATAGCACCGTCCTTCATATTGCATATAGTTTCCTTGTTTATAAGCCCTTTTGTCTCCAGTGTAAGCGGACAATGAAGTGTTATTATATCGGAATCGGACAAGACCTTGCATATATCCGAAAATTCCATGCAAAGCTCTTTTTCAAGAGAAATGTCAGCCCGTACTACGTCCGAATAGAGGATTTTCACTCCGAATGGCCTAAGAAGGGCTGCCAGGGTTCTGGCTATGCTTCCCATACCTATCATACCAACTGTCTTGCCTTTAAGCTCATAAGTCCTCAATGCCTGCTCATGTCTGGACCACAAGCCTTTCCTTGTGTTGCCAGCAATTATGCTGAGACGTCTTAGAGATGCCAGAATAAGCAGCAGGGCATGTTCAGCCACGCTTTCCGCATTCACACCCTTGTTTACATACAAGGGAATTTTCAGTTTTCTCAAGGCTTCCAGATCTATGGAATCCAATCCTACCCCGGTGCGTTGTACCATTTTAAGGCATTTTGCTTTTTCAAGAGCCTGTCCCGTTATACCAAGCCGTCCTCCGGCGAGAATATAATCCGCATGAGTAATTTGCCGTTCAAGGCAGGACTGGCTTTGCTCATTCAGGAAATCAAGACTGAATCCGGAAGGACATTGCCTTTTTACTAGTGACAATGCTATACCC
>LXOW01393476.1_pt1 | contig 25895 bp, 23 predicted proteins | sample 1368591 | NCBI WGS metagenome assembly LXOW01 (sample SAMN04884650, study PRJNA319009) | bovine gut metagenome | isolation source: Cow rumen | host: Bos taurus | place: Italy: Legnaro (PD) | collected 2014-07-09
GCCCACGCCAGAAATCGAATAAGTCCTTTATTCTGCATCGCTTATAGTTTATGTTTTTTAAAGTTATATTATACTTTGAACATGCAAAGATAATAATTTTTATTGACCTGACAAAAGATGCGCCAAAAAAAGGTATTTTTGCATCAAATATTCATAGAAAAAAGATGCAGGAAATGCCCCATTTAACCATGAATGACTGTCCCGACGACGACAAGCCGCGGGAGAAGATGTTGCAACACGGAAAAAAGACGCTGAGCAACGCGGAACTGCTGGCCATCCTGCTGCGCAGCGGGTCGGCCGAAAAGAATGTGATGACGTTGGCCCAGGAGCTGATGAACAACCACGGCAACAGCCTGACCAATATGTCGTTGCGCACCGTACCCGAACTGATGAAAACCAAAGGTGTGGGTTTGGCCAAGGCCACCAGCATCGCCGCCGCGCTGGAACTGGGTCGACGGCTGGCCGGCGAAAACCAACGACCGCACAACGACCGAATAAAAAACAGCACCGACCTCTACAACGTAATCGCTGAAAAACTGAGCGGGCAGCCGACGGAGGAGTTTTGGGTGGTCTATCTGAACACCGCCCACCGCGTGGTGGGAATGCAGCGCATCTCGGCCGGCGGCATCACGCAGACCGCTGTGGATATCCGACTGATTTACAAAGGGGCACTCGACCGCAACGCCATTGCGGTGGCGGTGGCGCACAACCATCCGTCGGGCAACCTAAAACCCAGTCGCGAGGACATTGTGCTGACCAAAAAAATCGCCGAGGCGGGAAAGGTGCTCGACATCGAATTGGTCGACCACCTGATTGTGGGTAACGGGGGTTTGGAGACCCGCGATTACTACAGTTTCTGTGACGAGGGAATGCTCTGAGGGAAAAACCCTTCTCAAAAATCATGGAATGAGACAGGTAGGCGGATTTTTTAACAAATCCCCTGATTGATTTCCACGCTGACGGATTCCATCTTTCCACCGAGGGGTGGATTGAGCTTAGCGACCTTAACCTCAACACCTTGTATCGATACAAACGCCACGATAATGGCGGAGGCGATGCGGCGCGCCAGATGTTCGAGCAGGTGCGACGGTTTTTCCATCTCCTGTTTCACCACCTGATAGACGTCGGCATAATTGACCGTATCGTTCAGGTCGTCTGATAGTTCCGCCTGCTTGGTGTCGACCTGCATGGCCACATCGACCAAGAAGCGGGTGCCGATGGTTTGCTCGGTGTCGAAGCAGCCGTGATGGGCATAAAACGACATGCCGTTGATACGTATAACAGACATGGTATGAGAAACTAAGGCGGTTAGACAATGGCGTCGAACTGACGCAGGAAACGGAGGTCGTTTTCGAAATAGAGACGCAGGTCACGAATCTGGTATTTCAACATGGCCATACGTTCCACACCCATGCCGAGGGCGAAGCCCGAATAGACGTTCGGGTCGATGCCGCAAGAGGCCAGCACATTGGGGTCGACCATGCCGCAGCCCAAAATCTCGAGCCAGCCGGTGCCCTTGCAGATGTTGCAGCCCTTGCCGCCGCAGATGTTGCACGAGATGTCCATCTCGGCCGACGGCTCGGTGAAGGGGAAGTAGGAGGGACGCAGACGAATCTGGGTCTGCTCGCCGAACATCTCCTTGGCGAAATAGAGCAGCGTCTGCTTGAGGTCGGCGAAGGTGACCTTCTTGTCGACATACAGCGCTTCGACCTGGTGGAAGATGCAGTGGGCGCGCGCCGAGATGGCCTCGTTACGGAACACACGGCCGGGGGCGATGATGCGGATGGGAGGCTTGTTGTTCTCCATCACGCGCACCTGAACCGAAGAGGTGTGGGTGCGCAGCGCGACGTCGGTCTTGCCCTCCTCTTTCTCGACGAAGAAGGTGTCCTGCATATCGCGGGCCGGATGGTCGGGGGGAAAGTTGAGCGCGGAGAAGAGGTGCCAGTCGTCCTCGATCTCGACCGACTCGGCCACGGTGAAGCCGATGCGGGAAAAAATATCCGTTATCTCATTCATCACCACCGACAGCACATGGCGGCTGCCGACGGGGCTGAAGTCAACGGGCATGGAGCAATCCAGCGTGTCGCGCGACTCCTCGGCGAGCTCCATCGCACTGCGGAACTCCTCGATTTTCTCACGGGCGGCCTCTTTCAGCTGGTTGAGCAGCTGACCCACCTCGCGCTTCTCCTCGTTGGGCAGCGACTTGAACTGGTCGAACAGGTCGTTCAACAAACCCTTTTTACCCAGATAACGGACGCGGAACATCTCGATTTCCGCCATACGATCCTTAAAATTCTCCACGTGGGTGTTGTGGATGTCGTTCAGATGCTCCTTGATTTGATCCTTCAACATAACTATGCAACAGTTTGTATCTATGATATATAGGTCNNTTGTTATTTTTGCATGCAAAATTAGTTGAAAATATTTACATAGCGAGAAAAATATGAAGAAAAAAGGTCTGATTGCCGTCGGCATTCTATTTTTCAGCGCCTTAGGCGCCATCACATTTCAATCGTGCGACAAAGACACGTACAGTTATCTGGATGTCACCGTCGTCGAACAGGCAACCGGCCGCGTGGTGCCGCATGCCGCTGTGTCCATCAGCGCATCGGGCAGCACGGTGGGCGACTTCGGCTACACTGACGACGAGGGTGTGTTCAGCACCAAATTCGCCGCTCCGGCCGTCTTTGACATCAACGCCCGTATGTTTATCATCGAGACCACGGTCGATTCCATTTCCGACCCCTCGACGATTACCTATACGTACAAGCATTTCCACAGCGACGGCTCATCGTCCATCCGCCTGAAAGAGGGTGAGACGGTGGAATCCACTGTCTACATCAACGGCGACATCCTGCTGGACAGCATCGTCGTCAATGTGGTGGACGTGGAACCCGAACCCGCCGAGTAACCGCAGCACATCATGGCTTCCCAGAAGTTTTCGCCCGACGACCTGCGACAGCTGGCGTCGTATGGCATCACGCCCGAACAAATCGAGCGACAACTGACCCATTTCCGTCAGGGCTTTCCCCCCTGCTCGCTGGTCGCCGCCGCCACCGTGGAGAACGGAGGCATCCTGCGCATGAGCAAGGCAGAGATAGACAAATATCTATCATGCTATCAGCGACTTTCAAAGGAGAAACGGCTGCTGAAATTCGTCCCCGCATCGGGTGCCGCCAGCCGTATGTTCAAGGACCTCTACGCCTTTACAGCGCAGTATACTGGCGTTGCAAAAAACTTTGAGAAAGAGTACCCCTCGGTGAAGCAGTTCATCCAAAACCTGTCCACCTTTGCGTTCTACGACGACCTGAAAGCCGAGATAGAAAGTACGTCGATGCACCTCCAGGACTATCTGGAACGCCGCGAGTACGCCTCGGTCATCAATATGCTGCTCAAGGAGCAGTATCTGGGCTACGGCTCCCTGCCCAAAGCGTTGCTGAAATTCCACAAATACGGCAACCGTCAGCGCACGCCGCTGGAGGAGCATATCGTGGAAGGCGCCGCCTACGCCCGCGGCAACGACGGCACGGTGCGGCTGCATTTCACCATCTCGCCCGAACACCGCGCCCTGTTCCGCCGCAAGCTGGCACAGGTGCGCCACCAGTATGAGTCGGCACTGGGCATCCGCCTGTCGGTGTCGATGTCGGAGCAGAAACACAGCACCGACACCATCGCCGTGGACGAATACAACAACCCCGTGCGCGACGAGCAAGGACGCCTGATGCTGCGCCCCGGCGGCCACGGCGCCCTGATAGAGAACCTGAACGAGTGCCGCGCCGATGTCATCTTCATCAAGAACATCGACAACGTGGTGCCCGACTGGATGAAGGAGCCCACCATTGTCTACAAGAAGGTGCTGGCGGGTCTGCTGCTCGACCTGCAACGGCAGTATTTCCCCTACCTGCGCCAGCTACGCACAGGCAAGGCGACGGCGGCCGAGCTGAAGAAGATGACCCGCTTTGCCAGCGAGCGTCTGCTCATCGCCCTACCCGACGACCTCGAAAAGCGGCCCGTCAAGGAGCAATGCAGCATCCTGTTTGACGCCATGAACCGCCCCATCCGCATCTGCGGCATGGTGAAGAACCAGGGCGAACCCGGCGGCGGTCCCTTCTTTGTGGCCGACGGCAACGGACGCCGCAGCCTGCAGATTGTGGAGACGGCGCAAATCAACCGCAAAGAGCCGTCGCAAGAGGCTCTGCTGCAAGGCGCCAGCCACTTCAACCCCGTGGATCTGGTGTGCGGCACGAAGGACTATCGCGGACGCTATTTTGACCTGCGGCAGTTTGTCGACCCGCAGACCGGCTTCATCAGCAAGAAGAGCAAAGGAGCGCAGGTTGTGAAATCGCAGGAGCTGCCCGGCCTCTGGAACGGCGCCATGGCGCACTGGATCACCCTCTTCGTGGAGGTGCCGCTGGAGACCTTCAACCCCGTCAAAACCGTCAACGACCTACTGCGGAAAGAGCACTGCGAGGAGGCTTAGCGGTCTGTTTAAACAGATTTTCTTGCTAGCGCAGGTTTTATTCTCCTGCTCGGCCTTCGGCCTCACGAAATCTCTCGTATCTTGTAGATTTCCCGCTTCGCGGATTTTCTTTTCTCATGGGTCGCTTCGCTCAAAATTATAAGAAAATTGGTTTTAAAATTTGTTCATATCAATTATTTGATTTATTTTTGCATACTCAATCGCTTATGGAAAAATCATTCGATTGATTCACTATCAAGAAGTTAAACGATAAAAACATACAACTATGGGTATCAACGCTAACAAAAAAGTCAAGAGAAGAAAAGTGAGAATCAATGTGAACAAGAACTCCACCAACAACTGGGGCATCAACGCCGCTGGTTGGAATGCCGTTCACAAAGCCGTCATCAACGCTGAATAACGGATTTCTCATTCCCTAAAAAAAGAGCTCGCTTATCGGCGAGCTCTTTTTTTGCTTTTACCCTTGCCTTTCTTGGCCGCCTTGGGCTTGGCGGTGCTGTAGTGGATGCGGTAGGTGACGTCGGTGGTGTTGTCGCAGGCATCGGTGAGGCAGACACGCAGCGTGTTCTCCCCCACCGTCAGGGCGTCGGCGTCGATGAGGATGGAGGCAATCTTGCGGTCGTAGGCCGCCAGCACCCAGCTGCCGTTGACATAGCATTTGTATTGCGTGATGCCCGACAGGTTGTCGCCCACTTTCACTTTGAGTTGTTTACTGTAGACGGTGCCGCCCTCTTTGAAGTTGACGGGCTTGAGCGTCGGCGCCTTGGTGTCGCTGGTCATGTAGAACTGGCCGAAGCCGTAGACCTTGGCGACAAACCAGCCAGCGCTGTCGGTGACGGGGTTGGCGATGAGCACCTCTTTCTCGTTGACCATGGCCATCATCATCTTGCCCGGCACGATGCCGTGGCACTGGTCGCAACGGATGGCGACACGGTAGGTTTTGCGCGGCGGCAGGGCATAGCAGGTGGTGCGCAGCTGGTAGACGGGCGACAGGTGCTTGTCGGACGGCGTGACGGCGTAGCGCAGCGTGTCGTCGTCGAAGAGCGTCTCGGCCGCCATGTCGACCTCGAAGGCGTCGCGCCGCAGGCGGAAGGGACGGTCGTAGGGCGCCGGCAGGTGCTGATAGCTGTCGTCGGCCGCCACGGCGGGCGCCGCCGTGGGCGCCACAGCATGCACGGTGAAGGAGCGCGAGGCACGGTTGGCCTTGCAGTCGGAGACGGTGACGGTGACACGGTGGGTGGTGCCCGGCGCGAAGCGCAGGATGCCGTCGGCCGGCGACGCCCAGGTGATGGGGTTGTCGCGCATGCCTTTCAGCCGACGGGTGAGGACGTAGCCCTCACGGTGGGCACAGTAGTGGTCGTAGTCGACGACGGGATTGACAAGGTAGCCACAGCCACTGGGCAGGGAGTCGACCTGATAGGCGAAGAAGTCCTGACCGTCGACGCTGACCTCGATGCGACGGACGCCGTTGCGCAGGGTGGAGCCCTCCGAGGCGTCGGTGGCATAGACACCCAAGTAGAAGGGACCCGCGACGGTGACGGCGTCGCCAGCCAGCGGCTGCGGGCCACGGCTGCCCGCCACCGTGGCCGAGGCGTCGGCGGGATAGAGGCGGATGCCGCGGATGGTGGGGGCGATGGCGTCGTCGTAGGCGAAGCCGAAGAGCAGCGGGTTGAAGTACCAGCTGCCGGTGGCGTCACGTATCTCGAAGTGCAGGTGCGGGCCGCCGCTGCCGCCGGTGTTGCCCACATAGGCGATGACGTCGCCCCTCCGCACCGGCATGGCACCGGCCGGCAGGGTGGTGTCGACGGCATAGGACTGGCGGCTGCGCTGCATGCGGTCGACCAGGCGCTGGATGTCGCCGGCATAGCCGTTGAGGTGCATGTAATAGGTGATGTAGCCCTCGGGGTGCGCCACGGCAAGAATCTTGCCGCCACCGCCCTCCAAGACGTTGATACGGTAGACGTAGCCGTCGGCCATGGCGTGGACCGGGTCGCCGACGACACCACCCACACGGAGGTCGACACCGGTGTGGAAATGGTGGAGGCGTATCTCGCCATAGAGGCCGGAGAAGGCCATGGGACGGTTCAGCGGCGGCGAGAAGAGGTCGGTGGGAAAGACACGCGGGACGACGGGTTGGGGTTCCGGCTCGGGGGCCGCCGTGGTGACGGGGTCCGAACAGAAGAGGAACGGAAGCAGTAGAAAACTGCAGAGGAGGACGCGGGACATGGGGAGAATTGAGAATTGAGAGTTGAGAATTGAGAAAACTAAAAAGTAAAAACTAAAAACTAAAAAATCCGCGAAGCGGGAAATCTACAAGATACGAGAGATTTCGTGAGGCCGAAAGGCCGAGCAGGAGAATTAGGAAATTGAGAATTGAGAATTGAGAATTGAGAGTTGAGAGTTGAGAATTGAGAGTTACAAAATTACCTAAAACAATATTATGGGGATTTGTGCGTTATTAAGAATTATGAAACGTTTGTTGTTGGTATCGATGATGGTTCTGACGGTGCTGCTGCCCACACGCGCGGCGTATCTGCTGCTGCCGATGGACGAGACCCAGACGAACCACTTGAAGGCCTACGGCATCGCCTACTGGGCGCTGGAACGCGAGGTGGAGGTGACGTGGCTGCTGAACTACCGCGGCGGCAGCTTCATGATGAAGTACGCCGACGCACTGGAACGCGAGTGCAAGCTGCGCGGTGTGCGCAGCGAGGTGATCGCCGACGGACAGAGCAGCGAGATACTGTCGCAGATTGCCGACCCCGGGGTGAATATGGATGCCGTGAAGCTGCAGAAAGCCCCTAAAATAGCCGTCTATTCGCCCAAGAACAAGCTGCCGTGGGACGACGCGGTGACGCTGGTGCTGACCTACGCCGAGATACCCTACGACGTGGTGTACGACGAGGAGGTGATGGGCGGCGTGCTGCCGACGTACGACTGGCTGCACCTGCACCACGAGGATTTCACAGGACAGTACGGCAAGTTCTGGGGCAACTACCGCAACCAGCCGTGGTATATCGAGGATGTGCGCGGACAAGAGGCTACGGCACAGAAGCTGGGATTCGCCAAGGTGAGCCAGCTGAAACTGGCGGTGACCCACAAGATACGTGACTTTGTGGCGGGCGGCGGATTCCTGTTCGCCATGTGCTCAGCACCGGACAGCTACGACGTGGCACTGGCGGCTGAGAATGTGGACATCTGCGATGTGATGTTCGACGGCGACCCGATGCAGCCCGACGCACAGAACCAGCTGGACTATAACAAGTGCTTTGCTTTCAAAGATTTCCGCATCAGCACCAACCCGTCGGAGTATGAGATTTCAACCATCGACGTGGACGACCGCAGCCGCAGCCGACAGGTGAACGAGAAGAACGACTTTTTCACCCTGTTCGAGTTCTCCGCCAAATGGGACTGGGTGCCGACGATGCTGACACAGAACCACACACGCGTGATACACGGCTTCATGGGTCAGACGACGGCGTTCCGTCGCGAGACGGTGAAGTCGGGCGCGGTCATCCTGGCCGAGAACAAGGCGCTGGGCGAGGTGCGCTACCTGCACGGCGAATACGGCAAGGGGACCTGGACGTTCCTCGGCGGCCACGACCCCGAAGACTACCGACACTATGTGGGCGACCCTCCGACCGACCTGAACCTCTACCCTAACTCACCCGGCTACCGACTGATACTTAACAATATACTGTTTCCGGCCGCGAAGAAAGAGAAGCATAAGACTTGAGACTTGAGACTTGAGAATTGAGAATTGAGAATTGAGAAAACTAAAAAGTAAAAACTAAAAACTAAATAATCCGCGAAGCGGGAAATCTACAAGATACGAGAGATTTCGTGAGGCCGAAGGCCGAGCAGGAGAACAGGAGAATTGAGAATTGAAAAGACTATTTACCATATTATCCTTGCTGCTGGGTTTCCACTTGGGTTGGGCGCAGGGCAGCTGGACGGTGTATAACAACACCAACTGCAAGCTGGCGGGCAATACCATTCTGGCTTTGGCCGCCGACGCACGCCATAACCTGTGGGTGGGCACCCCCGAGGGGCTGTTCCACTTCAAGGGACGCACCTGGACGGACCTGTCGGCCAGCAACAGCAAGCTGGAAGGACAGTATGTGAACTGCTTCGCCGTGGACCGCGACGGCGTGCTGTGGATCGGCACCGACGACTACGGCCCCATCTCGTATGACGGCAAGGAGTGGAAGGAGTACCCCGACGAACTGAAGAAATACAATATGCGGCTGATACACAGCATCGCCATCGACATCAACGATGTGAAGTGGATCAGCGTGACACTGAACGGTCTGGTGCGCTACGACGGCCGCAACTGGGACAAGTATACGCCCGACGACTCGGAGCTGCTGAGCGATTTTGTGCTCTGCACCGCCATCGACCGCGCCAACCGCAAATGGATCGGCACCAACGCCGGTCTCTGCCTCTACAACGGACGCACCTGGACGCTGTTCACCGACAAGAACTCACGGCTGCCGTCGAATATCGTGCCCGCCATCGCCGTGGACGGCGACAATATCAAATGGGTGGGCACCGACAAGGGGCTCTGCCGCTTCGACGGCGAGAAATGGCAGATTTTCAACACCGACAACACACCCCTGCCCTCCAACCAGATCAACGCACTGGCACTGGACGCACAGGGATGGCTGTGGATCGCCACCAACAAGGGCGGCGCCGTGTACGACCGCAAAGGGAAATGGTATGCCTTCAACGCCACCAACAGCCCCTTCCCGGCAGAGGCCAATATGCAGTGCGTGGCGGCCGACGCCATGGGCACCGTGTGGTTCGGCAGCGATTTCTACGGCCTGTTTGCCCTGAACGAGTTCAAGTTTCCCGAGCCGAAACCCATTGAGCCACCCAAGGAGGAGACGGCCGAAGCTAGCAGCAGCGATGCGACGACAGGCGCCAGCACAGGCAAGGCAGGGACGACGAAAAGCGCCAGCGCGACGCTGGATGTGAAGGTGGTGCCCTACCTCGACCTGGGATATATCGTGCTGAAATACAGCGGCGGCGAAGAGGCCACCATCACCTTTGTCGACAAAGAGGGGACGACGGTGCGAACCATCGAGCATTACACCAGCGGCAAACGCATCGGCATCAACAAGCTGCCCAAGGGACGCTATACGCTGGAGATAGAGACCGCCAAGGCTCACAAGACTTTGAAATATAATTTGAAGTAGTTGGTGATTAGACAAATAAACAAAAAACTTATGAAAAAACTGATACCTTTCTTAATGGCTTGCATCTGTATGCTGTCGGTGACGGCACAGGTGCTGAACCCCGCCCACTGGAGCTTCAATGCACAGAACCTGTCGGACGACGAGGTGGAGCTGACGCTGACCGTCAAACTCGACGACGGCTGGCATATCTACTCGCAACACTCCAGCACAGGTGGCCCCATCCCGCTGCAGGTGACGTTCGACGAGAGCAAGGACTACAGCCGCGTCGGCGCAGTGCGCGAGCCCAAGCCCCACGAGGCGATGGACGAGATGTTCGGCGTGGTGGTGCGGTCGTTTGACGGCACCGTGAAGTTCCGCCAGAAGATACGCCGCACCACAGGCAAGAGTTTTAGCGTGAAAGGTAGCCTCTACTATCAGCTGTGCAACGAGACCAGCTGCATCGCCCCCGACGATGTGCCGTTTGAGATAAAGGTGAAAGAGGCGACGGAAGTGGCGACGGTGGTGGCGGAAGTGGCATCAGAGGTATCGGAGTCATCTGAATCATCTGAATCATCTGAATCATCTGAATATTCTGAGTACTCAGAATATTCAGAATATTCAGAGAGCCCCGATGACAAGCCTGCCACCTCAGAGAGTGCTTCCGGCGGCCTTTGGGCGATTTTCTTCGGCGCGCTGCTGTTCGGCATCGTGACGATGTTCACGCCGTGCGTGTTCCCCATGATACCGATGACCGTCAACTTCTTCATGCACGGCAACGGCAGCAAGCGCAAGAGCCGTCGCCAGGCGTGGTTCTTCGGCTTCTCTATCGTGTTTATCTTCACCGTGCTGGGAGCGATACTGTCGCTCTTCTTCGGGCCCGAGGTGCTGAACTTGGTAGGCACCCACGGTGTGACGAACCTCATTTTCTTTGCCATCTTCATCGTCTTTGCCCTGTCGTTTTTCGGACTGTTTGAGATCAAGCTCCCCGAACGCTGGGTGAACAAGAGCGACGAGCAGGCCGACAAGGGCGGCCTGATGGCACCGTTCTTTATCGCGCTAACGACAGTGCTCATCTCTTTCAGCTGCACAGGTCCCATCATCGGCGGCGCACTGGTGGGCTTCGCCACCAGCACGGCCAACCGCTGGGTGTCGCTGCTCACCATGCTGGGCTTCGGCATCGGCTTCGCGCTGCCGTTCACGCTGCTGGCCATCTTCCCGTCGATGATCAAGAATATGAAGTCGGGCGGTTGGATGAACGCCGTGAAGATCGTCTTCGCCTTCCTCGAGCTGGCTTTCGGCCTCAAATTCCTGCAGATGGCTGACCTCTACTGGAGCTGGCATCTGCTCGACCGCGAGGTGTATCTGGCGCTATGGATTGTGATCTTCGGCCTCATGGGCATGTACCTGCTGGGCAAGATACGGTTCAAGAACGACGAGCCGGTGGAGCATATCGGCGTGTTGCGGCTGACGCTGGTCATCGCCACCTTCTCATTCGTGGTCTATATGATTCCCGGCATGTGGGGCGCCCCGCTCAACGGCATCGCCGGCTTCCTGCCGCCGATGGACACGCAGGATTTCAATATCGAGAAACTGGTGGTGGAGCACGGCGGCGGCAACGGCGGCACGGTGACCGTAGGCAAGCTGCCCGCCGACCGTAAATACGCCGACAAGCTGCATCTGCCCACGGGCTTCGAAGGCTTCTATGACATCGAGGAGGCCAAGGCCTACGCCCGCGAGGTGGGCAAGCCGGTGTTCATCGATTTCACCGGACGCAACTGCGCCAACTGCCGCGAGATGGAGCAGGTGGCGTGGACCGACCCAAGGGTGAAGAAGCTGCTCAACGAGGAGTTTGTCATCTGCGCGCTGTATGCCGACATGAACGACATCGAGCTGCCCGAAGAGGAGTGGATTGTCGACGGCAGCCGCACCATCAAGACGCTGGGTCGCCGCAACCTGCGCTACCAGATAGAACAGTTCAACCAGAACGCACAGCCCTGCTATGCCGTCATCGACGCCGACGGCAAGCAGGTGATACCCGAGGTCTATATCTACGACCCCGCCAAGAGCGCCAACAGCAAAGCCGACGGCATGGCGCAGTTCCTGGAGAAAGCGCTGAAACAGCGATAGACGGCACTCGCGGAAGGCCTAAATACAAACACACACAAGCACAACGATGCCGGCCGGTTCCTATCGTCCACGCAACCCTGGGCACGATTACCACGGTCGCGGCATCTACCTCATCACACTGGTGGTGAAGGAGCGGCGGCCGTTGCTGGGGTCCCTCACGGCCAAGATTGGCCGCGAGGGGGTAGGCCGCGAGGGAGTGGTGCTCTCTCCGCTGGGAGCGGTGGTGGCACAGATGTGGGAACAGACGCCAGCCTTTCAGGCCAGCCACGGCAACCGCATTATGGTGCACGCTTGCGTCTGCATGCCCGACCACTTCCACGGCGTGATAGAGGTGCTGGAGCCCATGGAATGGAGCCTTGGCGACATCATGCAAGCCTTCAAAGCCACATGCACACGGCGGTGGCACGAGATGCAAGGGCTGCCCAAGGCCAGCGAACGGCCCCTGACTATCGACAGCGACAGCCCCGACACACCCGCATGGCTGCGGGAGAAGGCCTCGACACACCTCACCGAAGGAGCCCTGCTGGCAGTGCTGTCCAAGAAGCAACGACAAGAATACTACGCCCTGGCAGGGCGACAGCGGAGCCCCCTGTTTGACGACAACTACGACGATACCGTCTGTCTCGACGAACGCCACAAGCGGGCAATGATCAACTATGTACACGACAATCCACGCCGCGCCATCCTGCGACGGAGCATGCCCGACACCATGCAGCGCAGCTTGAGGATGCAGATAGGCAGTCACTACTACGGCACCTTCGGCAACCTGTTCCTATTGCGCTGGGCCAACAAGATACAGGTGCAGTGCCACCGCCGGCACCCTGTCACCGGCCAGCCCTACGAGACCACCGACGACTACGCCCAACAGCACGCACGGTGGCTGTCGGCCATCCTCGGCGGACAGACGGTGATCGTGACCCCCGGTATCTCGCGTGGCGAGCTGCTTATAAAGAACGAATGCCTTGAGAAAGGCTACCCGCTGATACACCTCCAGAAAGAGCCTATCGGTCCCCTATGGAAGCCCGAGCGACAGCGCTTCGACGCCTGTGCCAACGGCAGCCTGCTCATCCTCGCCCCCTGTAGCCTCGATGCGATGGGTGAGGTAGCCGGAGTGCCCTCCGACAGCGACTACAGCCGCTTCCACAACCTCAACACCCTCGCCACCGAAATCTGCGCGCTATCCGATGGGAATGGCGGGACTTAAGGAAACTTTTGGGAAATAGCGGGGGCTGGATTGCTCGCTTTGCTCGCGATCCAGTGGTGGGCTTTGCTCAAAATCAAAAGTGAGTCTGCTGTACAGGACCCTTTTTATGCAGTCAACCCGGCTGAAAGCAAGCTTTAGCCGAGTTAACCACATAAAAAAAGCAGGACATTCGTCCTGCTCTATTTTTAATTTTGGTAGCGGGGGAAGTCCTCTTTTCGCACCAATTCCTTGAAGATTTCTATCCACCTCGTTAACTTAGATTCTTTTATGGAGAAACTTGCGGTTTTGGATATAAGAGTGTGAAACAAAGATGTTATGAGTGAAATACGAGTGAAAATAACTAAAATTCATGTATTTGTCATTGTTAAAAACAAGGTGAGATAAAACTAAATTTTGTCAATTCGTTGAAAAATCGTATTTTTGACCCCGTAAACCAAAAGTATGGTTTGCCGAGAGAAAGCGCATTTTCGCTTTATTCCGCTATGGTGAAACTTGGACACTTTCACAAATGAAAATCAGGAATAATGGGAAGATGAATGCCCGATTTGGATTGTATCTGTACTATTCAATACACCAAATGTGGGGCGATTCACCAAAACCTTATTTTGATTTTCAGGGAGTCCAAGCCCACCATAGAAAATAGGGTGGCAATGGATGGCTCCACTTTCTTCGTCATGGTGAAACCTCTTCGAGCCGAGAACAAAAAGAAAAAAATTGGCTCTTATTACATGCTCCGAATGTGGGAAACAATTTAGCGACACTGTTGCTCGGTGTCCTCACTGTGGTCACGACCCCAATGCTCAAGCTATAGTTTGTCCTGAATGTGGACATCAATACAGTTCAGAGATGGCGATTTGCCCGAATTGCGGATTCAAAACTCATAGGAAGACTAAAATCACGATTCACGGCTACAAGGAATCATTTGCAATGAATCCCGCTGTAAGAATATCGATAGAAGGGCGTCCCGTTGGTTCTGTTGAAAAAGGTGGTACAACTGTGGTGGAAATAGACCACGATTGTATTATTGATTTCAGTTGCAGTGTTCGCACAACAAGAATTGCCGTTAAAGTCGGGCAAAAAGAACAAGTAATGTTGTCTTTTAATAGAACAACAGGTGCATTGAGTGCTTATACCACCACAGAAGAGAATTATGCACAGGATTCAATAGATGCAATAGAAAAAGACAAGAAACATATTCTTTGGGCTGTTATTATCATCTTTTTTCTCCTTTTACTTTTCATTTCCTGTTAAAACATGAATCAGAAACCGAAAACATTTTTTGTGGCTGGCATTATTGGATTGTTTCTCTTCCTACCAACAGCTTTACTATCATTAGTATTTAGCATACAAGTCAATTCTTTTTGGGACGATGGCAATATCATGATGGCTCAACGTTATTCGAAATGGGCATTAATTAGCATCATTGCAACCTTTGCTATCTCCATTGTGTGGATTATTATACTGTGTCTAACACTTGGATCTTTGTGAATCATAATAAATGAAGTGGAGAAAACAAGGGAAACACAAGAGCCCGATATCTATTTGCAAAAACATAATAATTATAAAATAAACTTAAGAAACTATGAATGATAGGATAACAAATCAAGAATCCACCCATAATATGTACAACGGAACTGTGATATGCCCCAATCATTTGTGTGGGAAAGAAGTTAGCGATAAGTTTGACCATTGCCCATTCTGTCATACACTATTGATAAAACCTACGAAAACGGCAGAGGACATCATCAATGAGTATAACCGAAAAGAAGAAGACTTGAGGAATGATATCAAGAAACGATATAAAATAGATGGAAATATTTCAGAAGAACAATATGGGCAATTAAAAGAAATATATTTGAAGGAGTATGGAAAGAGAAATGATGCCCAAGAGAATGAGAGTTCTATAGTTCAAGGAAATGGAAGTATAGGTTGGATTATCGGTATATCAGCAGCACTAATTATCTTTATTATCATCTTCTTTGCAGCTGGTGGAGGCCATAGTAAAACCTATAACAATTACATGTCTTCTATCAGGGCTCAAAGGTCTGCAATAAATAGAGCAACATCCCTATTTGACATGGTAGAGCTAGATGAGCGCATACTACCATTGGGTGCTTTGGACTATCTAACTGATGGAGATGAGAAACGAGCTGTTAAGATGGCACATGATGGAGTGTGGGGATTGTTCGAGAGTAAATGTCAACAACTTGCAGTCGGCAAATATAAGTTAACTTCTAAGAGTGGACATATTTATATCATAGAATTAACGAATGAAGTGAATAGACAAAGTGATTATTGGTCCTACTACCTTGCACGAATTTATAAAGATAATTGTTTATTTGGAGTAGGCGAGTGGCATCAAAGAGAAATAACATCTGATATTGTGTTTGAACAAAGTCCTAATACTTATGATGATAATATTGCAATATGTTTAAAACCAAACAAGAGTTCACGAACCCTTGAATGGGACGGCAAATTGGAAAAAGGCAACTATGGTTGGACGGTTAACGACGAGGGTACCGTCGAGAAGATAGAATAACTAATACCATGGGCGACCAAAGTGGGTCGTCTTTACTCGCTAAAAAGAAAACGCTTTGAATATATGCACCTTGTGATTGAATGTCCATTAGGCCAATATCGACCCGGCTTGGAAATGGACTTTGATGCAGAAACACTTTCTGACACAATAATTTTACCGTTTCTGCGTTTTTCTTGAAAGAAGAATATAGATATGCCTGATATCTTTACCTATTTCGGTTTTATTTTCTCGTTCTACTCAAACGAGCACGAGCCGATTCATGTTCATGTTGAACATCAAAACAAGATGTCCATTTACGACATTTATGTATGTAATGGAGAACTGATAGAAATACGCCATCGCGACAAGGGCAATCCCCTTTCAACAAAAGATGACAAAGTGGCAAGGGCTTTTATTGAGAAATATTGGGAGAACATTGTTGACAAGTGGGTTAGTTTCTTTGTCTACAAGAAAAGAGTACGCTGCACCGACATTAAGAAAAAGCTATAACCATGGAAAACATTGCTGTTATACGAGCAGATTATGTCGAAGGTCTGTCGCTCAGAGTGTTCTTTAGCGACAAGACCAACCGGGTGATTGACTTTGGCGAGTTTATCTCCCGTCATCCCCATCCACAATATAACAAATATAGCAAACCATCGCTGTTCAAGCAGTTCTCTATCCGGTGCGGAAACCTTATCTGGGGCAAACATGCCGATTTAAGTTTCCCCGTGGAAGCCCTTTATTCAGGAGACCTAGAGTACTGCGATTGAAGAAAAAAGCAGGTTGCCAATTGGCAACCTACCTGTCTGTTTTTGGTAGCGGGGGCTGGATTGCTCGCTTCGCTCGCGATCCAGTGGTGGGCTTTGCTCAAACCAATTCCTTGAAGACTTGGAGAAGATATGGGCTATGAGAAAATGGATTCCCGACCCGATAAAGCCCATTCCAACACCGAACATCAGATAGGGCGTTGCGCTTCATCCGACATGTTCTGAGCGTGTTCGGCATCGTGTATTATTGCTTGAATATCATTGTGTGTAAAGGCATAGTGCCAATGAGTAAGGGCGGATGACACATCCGTCCATTTTTGTTTATTCCATAATGAGAGATAGGAAGGATTAACTATGTGACAACTCTCGGGAATACCGTTGTCAAGAGCTAACATTTCCTCACGAATCCTTCTGAGGATGGAAAGCACGGCTTTCCGCGAAAGAGTACTGTGACCACACAGAGCGTTTTCGTAGAATTTCTTAACACGCAGCGACGCGCGTTGCCTTATGATAGCCATGTTTTACAACCTCTTTTGCATCGTAATGCTCGTTTACCATTTTCTCCATAAGGTCAAAGAATGTATTGACATCCAAGTCAGTACGCTCCTCGTTCTTATCAAACTTGTCGAGATTGTCAAACACCCATCTGTCTCGCTCTGTAATCATATTTATTGACGTTTTTCAAAGTGTAAAGGTACAACTTTTTTCGATAGTGGCAAAATTATTATGAAAAAACGAGTTTGACGGAAAATCATCTTAAACCAATAAAAACAATGCCGTACCTGACTTAATATGCAAGGAAACCAATCAGTTGCGTGGAATAAAAAAACTTGCCTAATGACAAATCCACCTTTGTAGCGGAAGCTGGATTGCTCGCTTCGCTCGCGATCCAGTGGAGGGGACTTTGCTCAAAATCAAAAGTGAGCCTGCTGTACAGGACCCTTTTTATGCAGTCAACCCGGCTGAAAGCAAGCTTTAGCCGAGTTGACCACATAAAAAAAGCAGGACTGTGTCCTGCTCGATTTTTAATTTTGGTAGCGGGGGCTGGATTCGAACCAACGACCTCCGGGTTATGAGCCCGACGAGCTACCTCTGCTCTACCCCGCACTGTGACAATTTTGAATGTTGAATTTTGAAAACAAATTCGATAACACATCCTCTGTTCAAAATCGGGTGCAAAGGTACATATTTTTTTCAAACCTACCAAATCACAACGCAAGTTTCTTTCCGTCGAGCTTGGCGGAGACGAGGTCGTCGCCTTGGTAGACCAGCTTGAGGGAGAAGAAGGGCTGGGCGGGATCGCGGAGCAGGCGCAGGAAGATTTTGTCGCCCTCCCAGAGGTTCAGCTCCTCCAAGCGGGCGATGGGTACCCACTGCAGGTCGCCCTCGTCGCAGTCGGTCAGGGTTCCCTCCCACTGCGTGGCGGTGAAGAGGTGCATGTACTCGCAGGGCCAGACGTCGGAGATGAAGGTGACGATGCCACGGTAGCGCCACTGCTGCACCGTCAGGCCGGTCTCCTCCCACACCTCACGCAGCATGCACTCGTCGGGACTCTCGTCGGCTTCGCACTTCCCCCCTACCCCAATCCATTTGTCGTGGCTGGCGTCGTTGGCTTTCTTGTCACGGTGCAACATCAGGTAACAGTCGTTGCTTTGCAGATAACAGAGGGTGGTTTGTTTCATGGGGTGGAAGGGTTTAAGGGTTAGAAGAGAATAGAAATTATTGGTCTAATTAGTCTAATTGGTCCAATTAGTCTAATCGGACATTCACACATTCTTTTGGGCGTACCATTCGTAGACGGCGGGGACGACGAAGATGTTGAGGAGGGTGGAGGTGATGAGGCCACCCAGTACGACGACAGCCATCGGGGCCTGTATCTCGTTGCCGGCCTTGTCGGCAGCCAGCACCATCGGTATCAGCGACAACGCCGTGGTGAGCGCCGTCATGATGATGGGGTTGAGACGGTCGACGGAGCCTTGCAGCACGACGTCGCGCACGGCGGACGACGGCGTCTCGTCACGCAGTCGCTGATATTTCGATATCAGGATGATGCCGTTGCGTGTGGCGATGCCGAAGAGGGTGATGAAGCCGATGATGGCGGGGATGCTGAGCAGGTTGTCGCCCAGCTTGATGGCCACCACGCCGCCGATGAGTGCCAGCGGCAGGTTGAGCAGCACCATCAGCGCCAGCGACCAGCGGTTGAACTCGGTGTAGAGCAGCAGATAGATGAGCAGCAGCACGACGACAAAGGAGAGCAGCAGTGTGCGCGACGCCGTCTTGGCGGTGGCGAACTGGCCACCGTATTCGATGCGGTAGCCCTCGGGAAGCGCCACCTGCTCGTCGACCACACGGCGGATGTCGTCGACCACGCTCACCGCGTCGCGTCCGCTGACGTTGGCCGACACCACCAGCTTGCGCTGCACGTTCTCGCGCGAGATGGCGTTGGGGCCGCCGGCCGACACCACCTCGGCCAGCTCGGAGAGCGGCACCAGGCTGCCCTGCGGTGTGTTGACCAGCAGGTCACGCACCTCGTCGATGGTGGGGCACTCGCCCACGGTACGGTGGCGCAGCACCAGGTCGAAGGCATACTGTCCTTCGTATATCTTGCAGAGCGGCTCACCCTGGAAGGCCAGCGACAGCACCTCGTTGAAATCGGCGATGGTGAGGCCGTAGCGCGCCAGCTTCTCGCGGTCGGCGCGCACCTGTATCTGCGGCACCTCGGTCTGCTGTTCAACCACCACGTCGACCAGTCCGTCGATGTCGGCGGTGGCGTGCTTGATTTGGTTGCCGATGAGGTAGAGCCGCGACAGGTCGTCGCCGAAGAGCTTGATGGCGATGGCGGCCTGGGTGCCGCTGACCATGTGCTCGATGCGGTGACCCAGCGGCTGTCCTATCGACACCGTGATGCCCGGCACCGTGGCCAGCCGTTGGCGCACCTCGGCGAGGAACGCCTCTTTGCTGCGGCCATCGAGCTGGAAGTTGACATCGATCTCCGCGCCGTTGGTCGACTGCGAATGCTCGTCGAGGTCGCCGCGGCCGGTGCGGCGCGACGTCGCCGTCACCTCGGGTATCGCCAGCAGCTGCTCTTCGGCCAGCCGTCCCAGATGGTCGCTCTCGTCGAGCGACACGCCGGGCTGCGCCACCATGGCGATGGTCAGCGACCCCTCGTTGAACTCGGGCAGGAAGCCCCGGCCCATCGTGATGAGCAGTCCCAGTGCCAAGAAGAGCAGCGCCAGCGTGCTGTAGAGTACGGGCCGTTTGTGGCCCAGCACCCAGGTCAGCGCCGTGCGGTAGTGACGCTCCAGCCACTGCACCAGTCCCATGGGCTGGGAGCGGCGGTCGAGGTAGCGGTCGCCCGACAGGAAGAGCTTGCAGAGCAGCGGTGTGACCGTCATGGCCACCAGCAACGACATGAAGAGCGATATCAGGTAGGCTACGCCCAGCGGTTTGAGCATACGTCCCTCCAGTCCGGTGAGGAAGAAGAGCGGCACGAAGCTGAGCATGATGATCAGCGTGGCATGGATGATGGAGCCACGTATCTCGGTGGAGCCGCGGAAGACGACGGCGTAGGCCGACTGTCGCTGGTCGGGCGGCAGCAGATGGTTGCGGCGCAGCCCTTTGAAGACATTCTCCACATCGATGATGGCGTCGTCGACCAGCGAGCCGATGGCGATGCACATGCCGCCCAGCGTCATCGTGTTGATTTCCATGCCCAGCAGGTAGAGGCAGAGCAGGGTGCCGAGCAGCGACAGCGGTATGGCCACCATCGAGATGAGTGTGGTGCGGAAGCTGCCCAGGAAGAGCAGCAGCACCACGACGACGAAGAGGGCCCCTTCGAGCAGCGCGCGTCCCACGTTGCCCACCGACGAGGCGATGAAATCGGCCTGGCGGAACACGTGGGTGTTCATCTGCACATCGGCCGGGAAGGAGTGGCGCACCGACTCCAGCTGTGCGTCGATCTCCTCGGTGACGCGCAGCGTGTTGACGTTGGGCTGCTTGGAGATGGAGAGCAGCACGGCGGGCCGTGCGTTGACCGAGGCGGTGCCCATGCGCACCGCATGGCCCACCACCACCTCCGCCACATCGGACAGGCAGACGGGATGGCCGTCGCGGAAGCATACCAGCGAGCGTCCCAGCGCCTCGGGGTCGGCGGTGCGGGTGACGCCGCGCAGCGCATACTCGTTGCCGTAGTCGCGCACCATGCCAGCCGACGCATTGGTGCCCAACGCGCCGCAGACCTCCTCGAGGTCGTGCATCGTGACGCCGTAGGCGTGCATCCTGACGGGGTCGGCCAGCACCTGATATTGGCGGCTCTCGCCGCCTATCACCGTCACCTGCGACACGCCGCCGGTGGCCAGCACGGCGGGTTTGACCACCCAGTCGGCCAGCGTGTAGAGCGCCTGCTGCGACGTGGGGTTGTCGACGGCCGCCGTGGTGTCGACCTGCAGGGAGACAAACATAATCTCGCCCATCACGCTGCTCTGTGGCGCCAGCACGGGCGACACATCGGGCGGCAGCGTCTCGGACAGCGTGTTCATCTTCTCGCCCACGATCTGGCGGGCGAGGTAGGGGTCCATGCCCCAGTCGAACTCGACGAAGACGAAGCTGCAGCCCTGCTGCGACACCGAGCGCACACGGCGCACATGGGTGGCGCCGTTGACGGCCGACTCGATGGGGAAGGTGACGCGGCGCTCGACCTCCTCGGGCGCCATGTTGTGGGCATCGGTCATCACGACCACCGTGGGCGCCGTCAGGTCGGGGAAGACGTCGACATCGGTGTGTCGCGCGCTCCAGACGCCCGCCACCATCAGCAACAGTGCTGCCAGGAGGATGAAGAGCTTATGGTCGAGACTGAATTTTATGATTCGGTTAAGCATTTTTTTCTATTTTTTTCCAGGGGGTCCTAGGGGGGGGCTAGGATTTCCTAGTTTTCCTAAGCTTTCCTAGGCTTTCCTAGGGTTTCCTAGTTCCTTTTATTTTCTTTCCTTTTCTATTATAGCGTTATGGACATTAGGTCCAGCCAGGCGCATTCCAGCGCGTAGCGGGCGTCGATAACGGCCATCTCGGTGTCGTGGAAGAACTCCACCTGTCGCAGATAGGACTCCAGCGGTATTTCGCCCGCCAGGAACGATTTGAGCAGCAGCGCCTCGCTGTCGTAGCGCGCACATTGCGCGGCGAGCCGCTGCACCTCGTCGGACAGGGTCTGTACCTGTGCGTAGAGCCGGCTCAGACGGCCGTAGAGTTCCATTTGCACGCGCTGCTCGTCGTGCTGCGACGCCTGCCATGCCAGACGGGCACCGCTCACCTGACGGCGGCGGTTCCACAGCGGTATATTGACACCCAGCGCCACGCCGCGGAAGAGGCAGTCGGCCTCGTATTCGGCCACGACGCCTGCCGTCAGGGCCGGCAGCGACTCCTTGCGGGTCAGGCGGTACTGTTCGTGGTGCAGATCGGTATGCATCGCCGCCATGCGACGTTCGGGAGCCTGACGGCTCACCTCGTCGTACCACGCCGAGAAGTCGGCGGGCAGCACGACCGCCGGAAACAGCGTGTCGGCGACCGTCACGGCGACGTTGTCGTTATAGGTGCGCAGCTGCTGCAGACGGCTGTCGCGCTGGGTTTGCAGCATCTGCTGTCTGTTCTGCAACGCCACCAGCTCCAGCTGTGCGCGGTTGTATTCGATGATGCCACAGTCGCCCAGCTCCATGCGGCGCGACATGGCGTCGGCCACCTGGCGGGCAATGGCGACACAGTGGTCGTAGTGTGCCAGCTGCATATTGGCGTAGACGATTTCGGCACAGAGGTGCTGTATCTCCAGCATCCACCGTTGCCGCTGCAGCAGCCAGCCCGCTTCGATGGTGTCGCCCGCCAGGCTGCGGATGCGGCGCATCGAGCTGTAGCGTCCCGGCAGCGGCAGCTCCTGTGAGAGGCTGGCGTTCCAGCGGTTGCCCTCGCCGGTGCGCGACGCCCAGAGGTAGTCGAAGGAGACGCTGGGGTCGGCCAGCAGCGGCGTGGCCGTTGTCTCGGACTGTCGTGCCGACTTCTCCTTCTGTATGGCCAGGTAAGCGGTGCTGCGACGCTGCAGCGTGTCGAGCACCTGCTGATAATGATGTTGTGCGGCGGCTGACGCGCTGACGAGCACCGCCAGCGACAGCGTGACAAGATATCTCTTCATAGGGCGTCAGTTTTTAATGACTATGCACATGTCCGGCGTGGGGGTCGAGTGTCGCCGTGGCCTGTGCCATCTTGACGAGGGCGGCGCCACGGGTCACCACGCGCTCTCCCGGGCGGAGGCCCGACGCCACCACCGTGCGGAGGCCGTCGGTGGCGCCCAGCGTAACGAGCCGCTTCTCGAACCGCTCGGGGGTCTGCTGCACAAAGACGAAGTGGTTGCCCATCTCCTCGACGATGCCGCTGTTGGGCACTGACAGCACCTCGCTGTCGGAGGCGGTGAGGATGTAGGCGGTGAGAAAAGTGCCCGGCACCCATCCCGCGCTGTTGCGCACGCGGAACGTCACCGGTATCAGTGTCGACGCTGCCTCGGTGGAGTGGCCGTAGCCCACCAGCGTGCCCTGCAGGTCGTCGAGCGTGTAGACGCTGTCGCCCAGGGCAAAATGGGCCGACGTGATGTGATGCAGCTGGGGATAGTAGCGCGGCGGCACCTCGGCGCGCACCATCAGGTCGCGGTTCTGCGAGATGACCATCAGCGGCTGCCCCGCCTCGACGTAGGAGCCGTTGCGAACGTTGATTTCACGGATGAAGCCGCCCATCGGCGACACCGCCTGGGTGCCGCGGCCGGTGCTGTTGCGGCGCAGACTCTCGTAGAGCGCCTTGGCCTCCTCGTAGCGGGAACGGCTGCGGTCGAGCTCGGTCTGCGACACGATGCGGTCCTCCGCCAGCTTCTGCTGCCGCTCGTAGGTGGCACTGGCCTCCTCGTAGGCCGCGGCGGCCTGCTGCAGGCGCACCACCATGTTGTTGTCGGCCATATCGGCGCTTTCTATGGTGCAGAGCGACTGGCCGGCGCGCACCGCCGACCCTTCAACCCAGTTGGGCTGGGAGAGCACGACGATGCCCGACGATTTGGCCGTCACGACGCGTTCGTCGCCTTGTGAGGGCAATATCTGTGCCGTGGTACGGATAACGGCATCGAAGGGCTGCTGACGCACCACAGCGGTAGCGAAATCGACCTGCCAGCTCTGCTCCTTGGTGAAGGTGATGCCGTCGGCAGCGGGCTCCTCTTCGCCGTGGTGGTGATGATGTCCTTCGTGGTGGTGCATCGCGTCGTGCGAGGCGAAGACATCCAGATGGAACGTCGCCGTGTCGGTGGCATACGGATGGCGTACCACCAGCGACAGGTGGCTGTGGCCCGACTTCTGGGGCGTCAGCGCAATGTGGTAGAGACCCTGCGTCTCCTCGGCGTGGGCGTGAGCGTCGACGGCCTTACCGTCGACCAATACCGCGATATTGGCGTCGCCCACCGGCTTGAAATCGGTCAGCCGCGTCAGATGCAGCAGCAGCGACGCCTCCTGACCGACGATAAAGGGTTCCGCCTCGGCATACAGCTCGTAGTGGGCCGTGTAGGCGGTATAATGCTCGGCATCGTGGTGATGCCCATGCTCGTCGTGATGATGGCGACAAGCGGCAAGCGCGCACACCATGGCGCCCGCCAATAGGAAAGAAAAAAATCGTTGAGACATAATGAACACTTGTTAAATAACAGACTGAACAACGCCAACACCACACCGCCGCCTTGAGCGGGAGGGGTGGCCATCGGCATTCCGATTCATGCTATTCAACAAGTGGGAGGGGCGCGCAACGGCGGCTGCGCCCCGTGGCTGCCCGGTGGCAGCGTCACACGCGGTCCGCACGGACGGATGCGCACGCAATAGGTCGCTCCATCCTCCACGACATCGAAGACCGTGGGCAGACAGAACGAGGCGACCAGCAAGGCGTGGCCCCATTTCTCGTCTGACGCCAGCGTCAATTGCGACAACAGATGTTGCAGACCGCAGCCATCCAGCGGGTGGTGCGACCGACCCGAATCGCCGTCCGGCTCGTCGCCCACATCGTGGCAATGACATGCCAGCTCGTTCTCGAACACCAGTCCGACGCCCTCCGCACAGTCGTGGTGGTGATGGGGCACGACGACATGCAGCAGGATGATGGCGCACGCCAGCACAAGCGACAGGCGCGGCAACAGGACAGACAGACGGTGACGAGACGGCGACATAAAAGTAAAAACAGGGTAGTGCGTCAGAGCAACGCACCACCCTGTCTGCTATTCATTCGACGAATGCATTAGAGAACCTGGACGGCCTCAATGAGACCCTTGCCAATCTCGATGGCTTCCTCGTTCTGGGGAATGAGGTTCCAGTGGCGCTGGGGCAGCGAGTGCTCGAGACCTTCGTGGATATACTGCTTGTCGACGATGGGTTTCAGCTTCAGGAAACCGCCGAGGACAACCATGTTGAACACCTTGCTGATGCCGAGCTCCTGGGCCTTGGCCGTAGCGGCGATCTTGTAGATGTTGATATCCTTGCGGGTGGGCTCGTGGGTGATGCCGTTGGGGTCGTAGATGAGCAGACCGCCGGGCTTCACGCTGCTCTCGAACTTGTCGAGGGACTGCTGGTTGAGGATGATGGCCGTGTCGAACTGGTTGATGATGGGCGAGCTGATGCGCTCGTCGCTGATGATGACCGACACATTGGCGGTGCCACCGCGCATCTCGGGGCCGTAGCTGGGCATCCAGCTGACTTCTTTATCTTGCATGACTCCGGAGTAGGCAAGGATTTTGCCCATGGAGAGGACACCCTGTCCTCCGAATCCGGCGATGATGATTTCTTCAGTCATTGTTTTCTTTATTTGATTGTTTGATACTTATAGGACCTATAGGACTTATAGGCCTTATAGGACTTATAAGTTATTGCTGAACAGTTAACGGGTGATCCAGCACCAGGCGGTTGACGTCGATACCTTCGGCAATCTTACCGTCGACCTTGATGTCGCCGATAGGATAGTTGGGCATCATGTTGTCTTCCATCCACTTGTTGGCCTGCACGGGGGTCATCTTCCAGCCGCTGTTGCAGTTGGAGAGGATCTCGACGAAGCTGAGACCTTTTTTCAGTTTCTGGTTCTCGAAAGCCTTGCGGATAGCGGCTTTGGCCTTGCGCACGGCGGCGGGGTTCTGCACGCTCTGACGGGTCACGTAGTAGGTGCCGGGCAGGGTGGCGAGGAGCTCCGTCATGCGGAGGGGGAAGCCGTTGAGGTCCACGCGACGGCCGTAAGGCGTGGTGGCGGTCTTCATACCGACCAGCGTGGTGGGGGCCATCTGGCCACCGGTCATACCGTAGATACCGTTGTTGACGAAGATCATGGTCATGTTCTCGCCACGGTTGGCGGCATGGATGGTCTCGGCGGTACCGATAGCGGCGAGGTCGCCGTCGCCCTGGTAGGTGAACACGAAGGTGTCGGGGTTGAGGCGCTTGATGGCGGTGGCGACAGCAGGGGCGCGGCCGTGGGCGGCTTCCTGGAAGTCGACATCGAAATAGTTATAGGCCAGGACGGAGCATCCGACGGGGCTGACGCCGACGACGTTGTCCTGAATGCCCATCTCGTCGAT
>LXOW01039194.1_pt1 | contig 25886 bp, 21 predicted proteins | sample 1368591 | NCBI WGS metagenome assembly LXOW01 (sample SAMN04884650, study PRJNA319009) | bovine gut metagenome | isolation source: Cow rumen | host: Bos taurus | place: Italy: Legnaro (PD) | collected 2014-07-09
ATGTGTATAAGAGACAGGGTAAAGGCTCTCCCAGCTTATTCCCCAGATCTTTTGGTTTGCCCGCAGACACCGGTCGGCGAGAAGACAGAGGAATGGCGGGAAGTTTCAAAATGCCCTGATTTTGCTGGCAGCGTGGCAATCAACACACCGTTGATGTCGGAGCAGATACCTGACCAGATTGAAACAGGAACATTGCAGATAGATCACAATTTCAACATGTCAAATTCTGGCAGGCTTCATTCTGACCGTATCGGACAGCTGTCTCCCCTCGAGAACATTGGAATGGCTGCCGCGATCAATTCAAACATACAGACAAACCAGCTTACCAGATCCGGCAGGGTGAAGGCACAGGACATAAACTGGAACCTTGCCGCGGCAGAGCAGGAGGCAGCACAGGCCGCCGCTATTGAGTCGCAAAAGAAACAGGAAGAGGCACAGCCTGCCTCTATATCAATGCCAGATCCTATTCCAGAACCGCAATTGCAGGATCAGCCTACGGGCAGCGATCCTTTTGGCGATATTTACAAGGATATTGGCGGACAGCAGACATCAGCACAGGAAACACCGCAGGCCGCCGGATTGGAACCCTTGCCACAACTCAATACGCAGGAAAATACGGCACAGGCCGCTCCGACGGAAATGCCAATGCAGAACACTATGGAGTTCTCATTAGACAACAATACTGGTGATTTCAACATGCCACTAGGAACGCCGGAAAATGACGCTCCCGCGACGCAGAATTTTGATTTTGGCAACAACAATGCCGATATGGGAATGCCTTCCGCATCCGCCACTCCGGCACAGAATGCCGACAATGATAACTGCAACACCAAGATAGATGATCTTGAACGCAAACTGGACAGGATATCACAGAATGCCATAACGAAGGAAGATTTTACAATGTCCGTTGATCCCATAAAAATGAAGCTGGATCAGTTTGATGACATGTTCTCCTCCATAAAGAACAGCCAGAATCAGCAACAGGCAGACCTTATGTCAAAGCTGAACAGTCTGGAACAGGCCTTGTCCTCTCTGGCGGCAAATGCTGGCGGAGCACCGGCAGGCAATCCATTCCAGTCCAACACTTACGAGTCCGTCTCCCTTACACCTCAGGAACCAATGCAGGGGTATGAGGATGGGGCAAGCACGGCTACACTTGTACCGGCTGATCCTGCCGAGGCGATAAAGAAAGAGGAAAAGGGCAAGAAAAAAGAGCCAAAGAAGAAAGAGGAAATACGCGACACAGGCAAAAAGGCAGCCAGCACAAACATAATAGTTAGGTTTTTCAAGGCTCTGTTCAAGTTCATATTCTTCATAATAATGCTTGCCGTAATCATCTACGGTGCAGCCATTGGTCTTAAAAAATTCGGAGTTTATGATGTAGCACCACAAATAATCCCTCTCGTGGAACAATATGCTCCGCAGTACAAGGGCGTAATAATACCAATGGTGATTGAACAGTCCGACTGGGATGGCACAAATGCGAAACCTTCCGGAGATGATACAACAGCAACTACCGAGGAAGCAAACATAACCGAAAACGGAGAAAACGACGGAAATACAGCCACTGAAGGCACTACGGAAACAAATCCTTCTGAAGAAGAACAGCCAGCACAGGAAAAACCCGCACAGGTGGTATCCGCTGCCACATCTGCTGACGTTATGGATATTGTCCTTGGATACAAGTCCACACCAAACTCTCCGAGCATGTCTGAAAAACTAGATGCAATAAAATATGGTAGGAGAATTGATACTCCAGTAAGGCCATCACAGGATGGAAACGGTATTTTTGACGTTGACGCTGTTTTCAAAGGAAACAATGAAAAGACGTATTCATTTGTGTACAATGATACCAGCAAAGTCCTTTCTGGGAAAAATACTGAATCACAGGCCATAATTGATGCGCAGTCCCTTCAGGAACTTGAGAAAATTGTTCCTGCCCCGACAGCAGAGCCTGTCCCAGCCACAAGAAAACGTGGCAAAGGCAGAAAGGCAGCCCGTGCGGCCAAGCCCGCCGAAAAACCTGCGGAAACAAAGCCGGCCAACCCAACGCCTGCTCCACAGGACGACGGAGAGTTTGAAGTGTCTCTCGGAGATGACGACTAAAACAACAAAACGAGGCAAAAGAAGAAGCCCGCATAATCGGGCTTCTTCTTTTTACCTTTTGATCTATGTGACCGATCGGTTACTTTTCCTGCTTTTACCTATCTCCGTATTTCCAGTTTCTTCCTGGCTTCCCTGTCGCTTATAGCTATTTCCATTATTCTTTCAAGCGTCCTGATTATAGGGGAACCTGCTGATTTCCACAACGCGGGATATAGGCTGTGGGAGGTAAATCCTGGAGCGGTGTTGATCTCTCCAAACCATATCTGACCGGAGTTCCTATCCATAAAGAAATCCACCCTGGCAAACCCGGAACAGCCCAACGCACGAAAGACACTGACCGCCGAGGATCTTATATAATCCGATTGTTCCTTCTCCAGATGGGCAGGTATTACGAGTCTCATTCCATCATTATCCAGATACTTGGCCTCGTAGTCATAAAACTCATGCGTACCCTGAACGCAAACCTCTCCTACGGGAGATGCCTCACATTCGCTTATGCTGCCAAGTACTCCACATACCATTTCCCTGGCACAGTCAACGCCTTTTTCAATCATTACAGCAATGTCAAAACGGAATGCGTTGTTCACGGCGGCAGCCAGATCATTAAATGTCTTTACCTTTGTAATACCGACGGAAGATCCCTGGGAAACAGGTTTTACAAAAAGGGGAAATCCCAATTTTTCGGCCTCACACAGCCTGCTATCAAATTCGGGCTTGTCCCTATCCGATTCCAGAANNGCCTCACACAGCCTGCTATCAAATTCGGGCTTGTCCCTCCTATCCGATTCCAGAATGATTATATGTGGGAGTACGTTTATTCCTGCGGCTTTTACCAGTTCCTTTGAAACGGCCTTGTTCATGCCACATGCGGAGGCAGTAAGTCCAGCACCAGCATAAGGAACTCCCATAAGCTCAAATACACCTTGCAAAACACCATCCTCGCCGGTTGTACCGTGAACAATTGGAAATACTACGTCAGGTCGGAACAATTCCTCCCCACTGACATTGTTGAAGCAGGAGGAATGTAGGGACGGTACGGCTTCAATTCCCTCACATTTGCCCAGCTGATCCGGCTGTTGCAATAGCCATTTTCCTTCCCTGGTTATGTATACAGGACGAACATCATGTCCGCCTGCAATGAGTTCAGCGGCTATGGTTGCCGCTGAATCGCATGAAACCTCATGTTCTGGAGATTTCCCTCCATATACAAGTGCTATCTTTCTTTTCATAATACTATATCTCAGTTAAGACCTTTTATCGCTGCTATCAGCAGGCCATCAAAACTTGCCAATGCGGCGGGATATTCCATTCCCTGCCTGTCAACGGCGGCATCCAGCTTTACCGGCATTTCCGGCGCTATGCCGACATTGTCAAGATCCTTGTTTGATGGAGGAAACAGTTTTGAAACAGTTATACGCAGCACGCCACCGTTTTTAAGGGTAAATCCACGGGTGACAGATGTGTCCCCTGCCGTCCTTTCACCAGCAGTTATCGTCCTTATACCGCCGCCCCACTCCTTGAGCGTCTGTGCGAAAATCTCTCCTCGGGATGACGTTTCAGAATTGGTAAGAATTGTATAAGGTATGCCATAATACGAACCTGTAAGCTTCGAGAAGAACGTATTGCTATAGCCCTTATGTCTTGACGACGAGGAGAATAGTTTTCCNNGCTGTAGCCCTTATGTCTTGACGACGAGGAGAATAGTTTCCCACCACCAGGGGCGAAATAGCTAAGCACGGTTGAAAGCTCCGCAAGGGAACCTGCCCTGTTGCTACGAAGATCCAATATTACATGTGTAGCCCCATCGTCAAGAACATCGTTCATCGCTCCCCTTATAAGGGACGTGGCTTTTTTTGTAAATGATATGATGCGTACATACCCAAGTTTTGTTCCGGGTATCTTAAAACCCCATGCTATAGGCATTCCGCCAAATTCACGTCGTATTGATGCCTGCAACATTCCACCATTGCGTGTCTTGCCACGCAGACGGCACAATCCGCCAGGCTCGCCGTAAATCGCATTCTGTATCTGCATATCCGTAAGACGGGAAACCTGCACATCGTTTATATGTGTCACAATGTCCCCGGCACGTATTCCGGCAAGATAGGCTGGCGAGCCTTTGAATACGGAAACCACATAGACAAGGGTTTTCCTGGCACGCCACATGACAAGACCCAGACCTGCATTGTCCTTGGCATCTTCCTTTGTGGGAACGTTTGGAAGCCAGGATTTTGGATAATATGAGGCATTCTCGTCAAATGATGGCAATGCGGCAAACCCCTCAGTCTCAAACTGCTTCATCAGTCTGGCCCTGTTTACCTGCCTGTAGCTATGCCTGTCAAAAACCTCTATGATTTCAGAGCTGTCAGGCTTTACCGTGCAACCGGCGATCGAGACCAGCATGGACAGGACAACAATGCTTATTACGGATAAATGCCTCATCTCGGACACCCCGGCGTTCCAGCCGCCTTGAAAATCATGGATGCGTTATCCATACAGCCTACGAAGTTTCCCTGCATATCGTATACAATCTGAAAACCCTGCTTGCTGCCATAAACGATAAGGTTCTCATCATCTATGGCCATCATTGATGGCAAATCGCCTGGACGGCCATTTGCAAGATTGCTATAGGCTATTTCGTAGGGACTACGCTCTGGAATTTCGTATTTTGGCAATATGCCCATGAAAATCGGATTCATCATTCCGGGGAACATTCTGCCCACGGTCTTGTCAAGTGCTGACGGCTCCCTTACATTGTCCGCTATATTTGCCTTGTCAGGATCCATGTCATATTCTCCCTGTCCGGCAGCGGCAACCTTTGATCCAGACACAGAAATCTTGTTGAAATCTTCCTGTTCCCTTAGGAATTTTGGCAGCGCGTTCAAATCATTTATTTCCGTGGCAGATGTCCCGCCTCCGTCTGTCGTCACGCCCAATGCGGACAGGCTTTGATGTGGATCAAATATATCTGACAATTTGTCAGATGCTCCCTCCGCGGACAAATCCTTGACGGCAGCATCGGACAGATACAGGGCCCTTTTCAAATCGTCCAGTATTCCACCGCTACGCTTGTACTGCGTTCCAGACCCACCCATTGTGAGTTCTTCGCCCTCAGTGCCATCCTCACCGGAAACCGTCATTGATTTTCCGCCAGATGAAAAACTGGCATTGGAATTATCCATACGTTCCGCCGCCACGGATGAGGCCATTTGCAAGGACGATCCCTTGCTTAGATTTTCCTTGGCCTCCTCCCTGGCATTGGCATGAAGCAGGGCTTTGTTCATGTCCTCCTCGGTCTTGTCGGAGTTCTGCATAAGGGAAATATCATTCTTGTCAAAAAAGGCATCATCACTGTCAGACGTATTCACTTTGGAATCATACATCTCGCTGTTTTCTGCCCATTTGTCATAATCCTTGCCAGCACCAACCTGCCTTGCGGAGTCCGTAGAGTAAATGGCAATGTAATATCCTCCTCCCAAAAGAAACAATAGGAGAAGGACTATGATCAATATTTTTGAATCAAACGATTTTTTCTTGTCTGACATCTGACACTCCCGTATCTTTAATCTCCGGAACCAGGAATTACAAATTCAATTGGCCTGTCCCTGTTAGGCACGTATTTTGTCACCTCAAGCTTTCTACCCGCACCGCTCTGATGGTTTCCTGGCTCTACACACATATAGTCATATCCCGCCTTACATTCCGCACCGTATGACGCACACACTGTCTCCTTGGGATAGCGGCAGANNACGACGCACACACTGTCTCCTTGGGATAGCGGCAGAGCAGCTTTATATGCGTAGGACGGGTAGTCACAATCAGCGTGACCTCGTTCCATACCTGATTATTGCGGTTGACATCAACCTTTACGCTTGCAAGGTTAAGGAATTTCTTTACGGATGGCTTGTTAAAACCTATGTACTCCTTGACTTTTTCCTCTATGTCCTTTAGGATAAGCTGATCATTTGACATAAGCTCCGGTGCGGCATTCAGATGTGATTCCAACTGCCAGCGGCGGGCCGCATAAAATGAGGCAATTTCCATTTTCTGTACAAGGACAAGCAGGGCAAATATCTTGGCCGTCACGAACAGGATGACCATAAATATAGGGAAAAGAAGTACGACTTCCGTCATTGCCTGGCCAGGATGTCCTTTCCTGATCGCGGTTGCCGCATTGGAAAACCGCCTAAGAATAAGTTTAAACGGTTGTATCATGGGTAAAGCCTCGTCTGATATTTTGGTGTAGGATTTGGCCACACGCAGTTATTTTCCGTACTATGGGCAAACTTGGGACACTGGCTTGTTATCTTGGCATGTACGCATGGCTTTCCTGTCTCCCTACAGGCCGAAATCCTGTTGAAATCCACATTGAAATAATTTGCCGGGGCACGCCAACCCTGATAAACATCAATGCCATTTCCTATCTGTTTCAATGTACTGGTATTGAAACCCGCTAGCTGGAACAGTCCTCCATTAAGCATCTGGCTTGGCTCACTGGTCTTTACAACATCATAAGGATTAAGTTTCGTTGTGCCTGCCTTTTTGGCATAAAAGCCGATCTTGTTTATCTTTCTCTTGAAAATGGAGCTTACATTTACCCTGGAGAAAAAGGACACAGCCTCATCTGCACAGCTGTTTATGCTCCTGTTGCACTCCGGGGTGTTGGCATTGAAATAATATGATTGACGAAGGAAGGTGGAATTCTTTGTAATACGCTCAAAAACAGTCCACTGTGAATCCTCTATCTGTCCGAAAACGGTATAGGCCTCAACATAGAAATTATATATCGTGGTCACAAAATCGTAATTGACACCCCAGTAATATACACCATGATGCTTGCTAAACATCCACAATGTGTCTATAAGGTCATCACTTTCCACAGGAGTATCATATCCAGGGCGCCCATTTCCCGTATCAGAGTTGTTATCCTTATAACCTATCTTCCAAGGCTCGGTTATTTCAAAATCCAAAGGTGGGGCATCCGGATTGTTGTCATTTATATTTTTAGGAATAGCGCCTGAATCAAAAAGCATTTCCCAAAGGCATTTCTGATCACTCTCGTTAGTGTGCTTCCTGTAATTACTAGGATCCTCGCAACCATAAACCTCCTTGAAGGTACGATATGGAAACGCGCCATTGATATATGCCGTACGGTTAAAAATGTTCGTATAGTCGCCCATCTGTATAAACACGGCAGAATCTATGGCAAACTGCTGTCTTATCTTCTCTCGTGAAAGTTTCGCAGTCTCAAACAGGAGAAATACAAAGATAAGAAGGGATGGTATGACAAGCAGGGACGGGATCAGTATCTGACCGTTCCTACGCAGGAATGACATTTTTTTTCTGAAAGGATTGAAGGTCATTTTGTCCCCCCCGCCCCAAGCACCATGCCGGCTATTGTAAATATTCCACCGAGTATTTTTTTATGGAAGGAGGCAATAAGGAGCAGAGCCGCGGCAGCTATTGATGCAAGCATAAGCATATACTCTACCGTGGTCTGACCCTTGCGGCGACGAAGCATTCTTGCCGGGGGAAGGAATCTCCCAGCAGCATAATACCACAATATATTTGCGAATGCCCTGATTTTGTTGTTTCCGTGCTGCATAATCTTATTATATCTTAATTACCGTCATCGGCGGAAATAAGATTCATCTCTATGGCCTTTACAACGGCCTCCGTACGATTGTTCACTCCCAATTTTGTAAAGACGCTGTTAAGATGGTTCTTGATGGTCTTTACGCTACAGCCAAGCTCATCCGCGATATCCTTGTTCGTCTTGCCCTTGCCCAAAAGGGACATAACCTTCATTTCCGTGGCAGTAAGACTGTCTGGCGGGCTGTCATATCCTGGAAGGTTTGTGCGAAGATGCTGCAGCAGCTTGTTCATTATCGGCTGTGGTATCATCACTCCTTCCTGATTGAAGGTACGGAGGGCGTGAACAAGCTCCGCCACAGGCAGCATTTTTGAAAGATAGCCATTGGCACCGGCCTGTATGGCCTCCGCGACGTGGGCATCATCCTCATAGCTTGACAGGATAAGGACATTTGTTTCCGGGGATTCCCTACGAACCGCACGCGTCGCGGATATGCCATCCATTTGTGGCAGCTTTATATCCATTAGTATCACGTCGGGCTTCAGTTTTCTGGCCAGGGCAACAGCCTCCGGGCCATTGCCTGCCTCTCCAACCACCTTGAAATCCTCTTCATTCTCCAGAAGATCCTTTATACATTCCCTGAACAGTGTCTGATCATCAGCTATAAGTATTCTTATTGTCTTTCCGCTCATATCTTGTTCTGGCTCCCGTATAAATAAAAACTGTCATTTTACTATGGGCAGGAACAGCTTGAAGCATGTTCCCTGTCCCACTACGCTTGCGACCTCAATACGCCCATCATGTCTGTCTATTACCTTCTTTACAACGGCAAGGCCAAGGCCAGTACCTCGTGATTTCGTCGTAAAGAACGGTGCGAATATCTTTTCCATGGCCTCCTGCGGTATGCCTGACCCGGTGTCCTCAACATCTATTTCCGCCATTGTGCCATCATCAGCCAGGGCTGTGCGTATGCTCAAAGTTCCTTTTTCCTCCATTACCTCTATACCATTCTTGACGAGGTTTCTCAAGGCCTGTGTCATTTCGTCAGAATCAATATTGACCGTAAGCGGCTCCTGTGCCAGGGACTTTATCAGACGTACATTTTCAGGCACGGGATAGGACATCATAAGCTCCTCAACGTAAGTATTGAGATCCTGCACCTTTGGATTAAGCTCCCTTGTACGGGCAAAGCCGAGTATCTCGTCAATAATCGCATTGGCCTGTCTGACTTCGGACTCAACAATGCTTATGTGTTTTACAACTTTTGGATCAGGGGTGTGTCCCGCACCTGTAAGTTTCATTTTTATAAAGTAAATTGAATTGTTTATTACCGCAAGAGGATTGCGTATCTCATGTCCAACCACGGATGACATCTGACCTATCGCAGCCAGGCGTTCTTTTTTTATCAGCTCGTCCTGTGCGGATCTAAGCTCCCTTGTGCGGGCATCTATGCGGTTTTCAAGATTACGGTTGAACTGCTCCATTTCCTCCTGTGCGGCAATGATTTCATCCTGCTTTTCACGCAGGGAATCGCTCATGTGCATAAAAGCACGGGAAAGGTCCCCTATCTCATCATTGGAATTTGAAAGTTCCGGCAGAAAATCAAAATTGCCCTCGCCTATCAGTATCGCGGCATCCCTCAATGCGAGTATAGGCTGGGTTATCACTAGTGATATGGCATATCCCATAAAGATTACAAAGACAGCCACCACGGCAAAGACCTTCCAGCTGCGGCTGAACATATCCGCAGAGGACTTGTATGCTATTGATACCGGACGCTGTATGTAGATAAGCCAGTTGAGATCGTGTATCTCGGCGAAGGCTGCCAGAACAGTCTCACCAGTAGCAAGATTTATCTCGCCACTGCCTGTACGGGCATCATTGCGTAGCAAAACCTCCAGGATATCATCTGACAGTTTTGCCTTTGACTTGCTTATCTCCTTGGCATCGGAATGTGCGATAAGAAATCCGTTATTATCAATAACAGCCGCAGTAGTGTCAGCATCCGGGAAACTGCTCTTGAGAAGGTTTGACAATGCGGTAAGGCTCATTTTCGCAATAATGAATCCGGCAGGCCGGTTGTTGCGTGCATTGCTTGTCTGAACACCTATTGTTATCGCAGGATATGAGCCAAGATATTTCTCAGGAGAGCCAATATATTCCCCGGAGCGGGAAAGACGTGAAAACAAAGGGTCTCCCGTGAATACACGCAATGCGGACTCGTTCTGATACCTGGCCTTGCGTACTATTTCCTGTCCCTTGGCATTTATTACGGATATTTCAAGGAACGACGAGTGAAGCTGCATTACATTGCTTATGATTTCCTGCTGTCTGTCAACATCCATTGAGGAAAAATCTGGCAGACGCGCGGCATCTATAAGGACATTGCGGAAATTAAGAACATAACTGGAAACAGTATCGGCAAAACCTATCGCAAGGGCCTCCTGGTCATGCGATATTGCCTTTGCCAACGTCTCCTGGCTTACTGTTATGAGGTAATAGCCTACCACTCCCAATGGGAGAAGGGAGATAAGTAGAAAAACCATAAGGAACTTTGTAAATAATTTTCCTTTTCTGCCTGTCTGACCAGCCATAAGCCATTACCTCATTTGATTTTATTAATTGCAGCTACCCGCCGGAACAGCATTGGCGGCATTCGTGCCAGAAAGTTTCTCCATGCCTTTGAGCTTGTAAATATGTCCCATTCCGACAAAGAAACTACGTCCTTCGGATATGAATGACGGGGAAGAGCCTATTCCCAGGGCATCCGCTATTGCGAAATCCGCAGCAAGTAGTTCCAATGATTCGGCCTCGCCTTTTTCCATTTCCGTGGGATCAATACCTGCGGCAACAGCGGCCTTTTTCCAGTCCTGCGAGGTTATTTCCTTATTGCGTTCCAGTATGTAATCCGCAAGTTTTTCAGGATAGTGCTTGGCAACAAAAAGCTGTCTCGCATCTTCCTTCCATTCATTCTCTCCGTGTAGGCTGCTGAATTTCCACGCTCCATTCTCATCTTTTGACGCATGGCCTATGAAATGCAGTTCCAGCTTATAATTTTCCGGAAGTTTGCCTGCCTTCAACGCTCCAAAAAGAAGGTTTCCTGCCGCCACTCCATAAGGACACTGGCTCATAATGTAAAGTTCAAGGGTATTTTCACGAGCGGGCTTGTTCGGATAATAACCATTTCCATTTCTGTCCTCGTAAATAACCCATCCGGTGCCGCCCTCTTCCGCAGCAGGAACAAAGCGGAATTCCCCAGCCGCTATAAAATCTCCAAATGCGGTCTTCACGTCGTCAGTAGCAGGGAGAATGTAAGATGGCAGAAATTCCAGCCATGGGAACTTTTCCCTTACGGAATCATAAGCAGGTGTTTCGGCCTTTATTCCTTCAAAATAACGGTCAAAAATACGTATAAGCTGATCGTTTTTCTTCATTCCATCGGGAATGACGGCGTAAAGAGGTGGTATCTGTTTTTTTGCCGGAGGAGTATATCCTTCTGGAAGAGGTATCCTGCGGCTTGCAGGCAGGGATTCGTTTATCGCGTCAAATATTGAGTGAACCCTGGGAGATCCCTCATAAGCCTTTCCGTCTATAAACAAGGAGGAGGAATCCACATTAAGCACGGTTGCCCTGGCATAGGCTTTTTCCAATGCCTCGATGCCATTATCCCTTACCTTTGCTTCGAGAGTATCAGGATTTATGCCTGCGAACACCGCGGCGTTTTTCCAGCCAGCTGAACTCATGTCAAACACCCTTGCAGAAAGATAATCCCTTATCCTGCTGCTATACAGTGAGCTTATTATGGCAATACGCTTTGCTTCCTCAAGCTCCTGCTCGCCATTTTTGGAAACAAAAGCTCCATTGCCATCCTTGCTGACAATAGGATAGATTTTAAGGGTGGCCTTGCTTATACGCCTTGCAACTGTATCCGTCACGAGGTACAGATTCCAACCCTGTGTATCCATAGGCTCAATAAAAAACTCCGCATTGCCTGATTTCTGCGTCTGTTGGGCATTGGCAGCATAAACATCTGTACATACCATGTTTACTGCGAACAAGGCCGCCATGCACAATATAAACTTATTCATAGGTATCTCCGTAATTGCAAAAAGTACTGCATATTCGCAGAATTAGTTTTGCTCTGTTTCCTCTTCCTCTGCTTCTTCGGCCTCTTCCTGTTCAACAAATTCCGCTGTCTCCTCGAGATTGATTGTAATGCCACGAAGGCCAAGCACGGCACCCAGGAAATTGTAAAGGAATACGGCAAAGACGGAAAGTGCCAGCATCATAAGCATATAGACAATGGCATAAACAGCCACGCTTATTGTCTTGTTCATAGCGCTCATCATTGCGTACTGAGGATTGTCTATAACGAAAAATGTAACAAATCCTCCTATTACCGCAAGGCAGAACACTGTAAGCGGGAACGCGGAAAGAACCACGGACTTTATATCAACTGTACGGATTTCAAGCTTCATTTTTTTCCTCCGGGGAAATATTCAATAAATTAGAACCGACTGAAAACATCGTCTTATATTTAATTATATTATAATTTTGACGATAAAACAAAACCAATATAGGCAAAATAAAATTTTTATTTCACAATTACGTCCTGTTCTCGTATGACATATAAAGCAAAAAACCGCGGTCAGGCGGTTTTTTGCAAAGATATCTGCCAAATTACAACATTGCCTTAATGTGTCACTCTTTCGGAGAAAACAGGATCAGGGTACGGCTTACATCAGATGTCTGGCCTACATGAAGAACCTTAAGCTCGCACATCTTGCCCTTGAACATTGTTTCCCCTGAAACGGGAACATCCGTTTTTTCAAACGCATCACCAACAAGACGCAAAAGAGTTTGCTGCTGTGTATCCACGACATCAAGGAGATGTACCTTGTTTCCTTCCGCAACTGCGGCTATTTCAAAATTCGCATACAATATGTTGTTGTTTTCGTCAACAACTATTACATGACTGCTTTCCGGCACTATTACATTTAGCAGGGAACGCCACCATCTCTGTTCCTCTTCCTGATAAATCCTGCTCCGCTCGTCAAACCCATTAAATTCGGATTTGACCTTTCCAAGCAGATTGTTAACAGCAGTGGCTATAGCCCCCACCTCATCATTACGTTCAGGAAATCGCAGTTCAAAGCTCTTGATCGTTATGGAATCAATGCTGTCCCTTAGCTGATCCATCGGGGATATCACATAATGGTTTAGGAAAAGATACAGGGGAACACCTAGCAACAGCAAGACACCTATGGCCCCCATGACATACTTTTTCATTGCGGAGCCAATAAGGACTTCCGCGCCGGCACGCGAAACAAGCAAATCCAGAATGCCGATTATCTCACCTCTGGCTGAGAATGGAATTGCCATTTCATAGAAAGGCTCTCCCTTTACCTGCTGCACTTTTGGAACACGAGATGCGAATGCCTGATTGATCGCGTCCGTAGGCGGAGGAACCTGCTCCTTGTACTCATCCCAAGGAACACCAATGAAACGGGCTTCCTTATGCCATCTCATAACGCCTATGCGGTTAAGGTAAACCATGGAGGTGATTCTCTCATCTTTTGACAAGGTTGTCATTATGTCATACTCGTCAAGAGAAATAGCCTTCTGGTTTGTAAGAAGTCCGTTTGTCATGGACTTTGAGTATTGTTTTACAGTCTCTATTACTTCCTGTTTCAGCTTCTCATCAAAGGTCCACTTGAACAGATTGTAATAGAATACCCCCCCCAGGCCCATTACATAAACGCCCAGCATACTGAATGCCAATATCCATTTTACCGCTAAATTCATATAACAATTCTGCCTCTGAATGTAATAGTCTTAATCCTGAGATGCCAAAATCTGCTCAATACGTTTGAGACCGCCTTTGACATCCTCATTTTCTGGGTCAAGCTGATGTGCTATCGTCCAGGAATTTCTTGCCTGTACATAATTAGCTTCACCGTAATATTTTACACCTTCCAGATAATGCTGCGTAGCCTGCTGACGATTTTCCGGACTTACGGTAGGTTTTTCCTCCACCTCGTCAAGAGTGACACCTTTCTTGTTGGCTTCCTCTTCTGCCTTGCGGCGTTCTTCCTCTTCACGCTTCTTACGCTCAGCTTCCTGTCTCTTGCGTTTTTCCTTCAATTGTTCCCTGCGTTTTTTCTCATCAGCCTCTATCTTCATCTGCTGTCTGGCCCTTGCGACAAGCGTGTTAAGATAATCGGGATTTACACTATACGGCCTTGCCTTGTTCCACTCCGTTATCGCGGAAGTGTATTTGCGCTGTCCGTAAAGTTTCTTGCCATTTTCTATATATCCGTTCTCAATCTCGCCTTTGACCTCGGCAAGAAGTTTTGCGGATTTGCTATCCCCTGGCTGAATTTCCAATGCCTTCTGCAGGCCTCTGTATGCTGCCAGTATTTTCCCTTGTGAGTAATCCTCAAGGGCGCTTTTAAGCTGCTGATTTGATTTTTGCTGACGAAGCTCCTCCTCAACCCTTGTTATCCACTCTATGTTCGCTGGATTCTGCGGCTTTATCATAAGGGATGCATACAAATTCTCAAGTGAACCCTTCAGATCGCGGGCCTCGTACAGTTCCAGCCCCTTGTCGTAATAATACTCGCAAAGATCCTCTTTCATTTTGTTGAACCAGTATCTGGCCTTTATGTTTGAAGGAGAGAGTTTTACAACCTCATACATTTTCTTGTACGATTCAACAATGCGTCCCTCCCTGTACAGTGCGAGAGATGACTTGAAACGCTCATTGAGAAGGTTTCTTTCCTTCTCCATAGAGAATGAACCAGTGTTGCGAAGCTGGCTTGTCGCCTCAAACAGGGTCTTGGCATCCTCCTGGTCAGGATTGATTGACAATATCTTGGCGGCAAGATCCCTGGCAGCCTCGTAATTGCCGGAACGGTAATATTTGTATGCGTTTTCCGTTATGTCATTAAGCATAGTGTCCTGAAGTTTCTGCTTTTCCAGCTTGACCATGTCAAAAAACTTCTTTTTCTCCTCGTATTCGTTCACACTGCCAATGCCAGAACGATGCATATCAAGGAACAGGCCTTCCTCTCCACCGCCACGCAGGAGCATCCCCTGTTGTGCATACGAGGTTGCGGAAAACATTGTTATAAAAAGAGTGGAAAATAATATCTTTTTCATAGGCATTTTCTCCTAGAATGGCATACCACCATGTATAAGATCAGACACCATAGGCGCAAGCATCATAATGAACACAGTTGGGAAAATGAACACGAACATTGGTATAAGCATCTTTGTTGATGCCTGTGCGGCCAGTTTTTCCGCCTTGTTAAGACGACGGAAACGCATATCTGCGGAATAATTGCGTAGCAGGTCAACAAGACTGGTACCAAGCTCGTCTGACTGTATTACAAGACCAACGAATGAACGTATTTCCTGCAATCCTATCCTATCGGACAATCTATGCAGGGCATCACGACGGCTATATCCTAGCTGGACCTCGTTGATGGTCTTTTCTACTTCCATTTCCCAACCGGTTTTTTCCGTTGAAATCTTTACAATCCTGTCAAAGGCCGTCATATAGTCCAGGCCTGATTCAATCATTAGTGCGGCAAGGTCAACAAATGTAGGAAATCCCCGTATGATTTCCTTCTGTCTCTTGGCAACCTTGCTTCTCCAGGTACTATCCGGAACAATAAAGCCTATAAGAAAGCCTATAATACCTGGAAAACCCATAAGCATAACGAGAAGCACACCGACAATTGCGGAGGATTTTATCTTTTCCTGAACCATTTTAAGAGGATCCAGGTTGGAAGGACGGCCAAGCTGAGTCCACAATGTCTCCATAGCCTGTTCCTGCTTCATCTTACGGCCTACAAAGAAACATATCTTATCCCAAGGGCTGCTGCTGTTTTCCAACTTGGAGAACGGAGATGAATCACCTGTTCCCATATCGCTGATATCCGCCATCGCATTTGTGTCCTCTTTCGGGGACATCATGCGTTTGACAGCTGTGGCAACGCCTATACAGCCAGCCACCATCAGGACTTTGAGTATTATGTTAAAATACATTTCTGGCATAGTATATACACCCTGTAAGTACAAACATTATCCGCTAAACCTCAATCTTGCTAGCGGCCATTGTGGTCTTCATACCAATTCCTACCCACAATATACAGAAAATAAGCACACCCATTCCGACTGGGCTGGAATAGAACTTCATCATCGTCTCTGCCTGGAAGAGGAACATGACGCCTGTCATTGCCCAAGGCATGATGCCAATGACGTAGGACTGTATCGTATTCTGTGCGGTCATTGCCTTTGTCTTGTCTTCCAGCTTTGATTCCTCACGAATGTCGCTTACAATACGCTCAAAGACCTTTGTAAGATTACCACCAATCTGTCTTTGCAGGACTATTGAGCGTATCATGTATGAAAGCATTTTTGACGAGACACGTTCTTCCATGACACCCAGGGACTTTTCAAATGTCATGCCGAGCTGGTAATTCTTTATTACAAGTCCGAACTCGTCAGAAATAGGAGGCAGGGAGTCCTTGGAAACCATTTCAAAGCCCTGCACGATATCCAGACCTGAACGAAGACAGTTAGACATAAGGACGAGGCTGTCCATAAGCTGCGCATCAATCTTAAGACCACGTCTTCTCTTCATGCTTTGCAAAACCGTTTCTGGCAGGCCATATCCAAAATATAGGCCAAAGGCCCCCATAAGCAGTGCCACCAGGGGATTCATGAAAAGCAACAGGCCTATTATGGCAAAAATAATTCCTGGAGCGACCATAAGGTGCTTGACATTTATCTTTATGAACTGACGTTGGAATGCCTCCTGGTATTTTGCCACCTTGGCATTGAATTTGTCAATATTCTTGCCGGAATTCAGATCCACGTCCGCCATGAACATACGGACTGAAAGGAAAATCAGGAACATTCCGAAAACCGTCAGGGCAACGTGTATGACCTTCTGTGCGGAAGATTCAATCGGTGGCTTCTGGTAAACCCTTGGCATTCTGAACAAGAGGGCAAAGGCATCCTGTGAAAGGACCGCGGAAGCACTTATCGCCTCTGCGAAACGTTTTGAATCAGAACTGGAAATTGAGTCGGAAACAGATTCCATTTCTGCCAAAAGAAGGTTGAACACTGCAAGAAGTGTCCTTCCACGCCCCTGCATTGAATCTCCAGTCACACGGGTACGATAAAGCCTATCAAGAGACAACTGAAATCTTATCCTGATATCTGAATATTCTTTTACAAGAAGTCCTGGGGGAATGCCAGCACCACCGAACTCATTTGGGAATGTCTTTCTGGTAAGATCAAAAAACTCATAAAGTATGGATATTGTCGTCTTCCACACATCGGCTTCGGACAAAGCACCTTCTTCCGGGTCGCGCCATACCTTTTTCTTTATCATTTCAGGACGTTTGGAAACAATCCATGCAGGCATGACTATCCTGGCATTGTTGCAGACTCCCTTTTGCTGGAATTCCTTTATCGTGTCGTCCTGATCCGCACTAAGGTAATGATAGAAAAGCAGCATTTTTGAAGACGCACATATAACCTGCCGCATTGTCTGATTGGAAAACATTGATGCGGCATAGGATCCCGTCGGCAGCAAAGCCATTGAAACAAGGAATATAATCAGTATTTTCTTCAACATGTCATTATCCAGTAAATCAAATTCGGGCCTTGATTTTACTTTATAAGCCCCTTCGCACGCTTCTGCTCGTCAGTCCAGAACATTTCCACTGGGAGATTCAAGCCCCTTGTGGCAAAGTCCGGATAGAATTTAGGCGGCGATCCCGTGGCAGAGAACTTTCCAAGAACCTTGCCAGTATTAAGATCCACGCCAGTCTGTGTATATTTGAAAATCTCGTGTATGGTTATCTGCATTTCCTCACGGCCTGTTATTTCCGTTACGGAAGTGACCTTACGGGTACCGTCGGAGAAACGGGTAAGCTGCACAACAAGGTGAATAGCGGAGGCTATTGTTTCGCGCAAAGCCCATATAGGCAGCTCCGCTCCAGCGGTAAGACAAAGTGTTTCCAAACGTGTCAGAGCCTCGCGGGGAGCATTTGCGTGAATGGTTGCCAATGACCCTTCATGTCCAGTATTCATGGCCTGCAACATATCCAGAGCCTCAGCACCACGGACCTCGCCGACCACAATGCGGTCAGGTCTCATTCGCAGACAGTTCTTGACCAAATCCCTGATGTTGACCTCGCCTTTTCCCTCAACGTTCGGAGGACGGCTTTCCAAGCGAACCCAATGCTCCTGCATAAGGCGAAGCTCGGCAACGTCCTCTACGGTAATGATACGCTCGCCTGACGGAATATAGCCAGACAACATGTTCAGGAACGTGGTCTTTCCAGTACCAGTACCACCAGATATGATGATGTCCTTTCTCAATTTTACGCAGGCCTTAAGGAAGTCCACGCAGTCCTGGGAAATACTGTCCTTTGCTATAAGGTCCTTGTCGGAAAGAGGCCTGCTTGAAAATCGTCGTATGGTCAAAGTTGGGCCAGAAACCGCCAAAGGAGCGATAATGGCGTTGACACGGGAGCCGTCCTTCAGACGGGCGTCCACAAGCGGCACGGATTCGTCTATACGTCTGCCCAGAGGGGCAACTATACGTTTGATAACCTGCACGACCTGCTCGTCGTTGCGGAATTTATACCTTGTCAGGGTCAGCTTTCCTGCCCTTTCGGTATAAACCTTGTCAGCGGCATTGACCATGATTTCAGATACGGCAGGGTCCCGCATAAGCTCTTCCAAAGGTCCAAGACCCATAATCTCGTCAAGCAGTTCGTTAATGAACTGTATACGCTGGTCTCGGCTAAGGGAAAGACCTTCCTCCTTGTCAATAAGGCTGTTTATGATAACGTCAACTTCCTTGCGGGTTTGGGCGTTTGCAGCCGCATCGTCGGAAATCTTGATACGTTTTGTTTCCAAGGCGGAAACCACGTTCCTGTGCACCTTGACCTTGGCATCCTCCCACCACTCGGGAACATCCTCCCTGCGTGTGAAGGCAGGCTTCTTTCCACCTGGAGCGGTTGCTGTTCCTCCAGAGGAAGAACCACTTGAAACATTCTGTGCAAGGCCAGAACTTTCCCATTTCGCGGCAGCGGTTGTCACAAATTCGGCAGAAGACACTGTTGAAACCCAGTCCTTCTTTTCCGGCACAAGCTCAATAAGTTTCTCCAACAATACACCAAGCTGTCTTATCCACGGAGACTGATTGCTTTGGGCTATCAGGATCTTGTTCTGGTTTGCCAATCCTGGAATCTCATCTTCCCATGGCATGAATGTAAGAACCTCGCGGTTCATCTGTCTGAAGAACCGTTCCAGTTCCTTCGGAGCCAATGCCCCCGGCATATCATAAAAATTGTCAACAATGGCAAACCTGTTGGCAGGAAAGTGCATTTCGTTTATGTCGCGGAATGCTGAGGCAGTGGCATTAAGCGAGTTAGCATTTGAATTTGTCACCCAGAAAACGAGGTCTGACACCTCAAATGCGAAAACCTGCATTGGAAAAAACGGATCAACGTCAAAGAACAGGTCATAGGTCTGTGCCAGACGTGGCAACAATGTAAGCAGTATTTCAGGAGAAAGACGGGCAGTCTCGGAACGGCGACGACTTAATGGCAGAACACCGACATTATATTGTGAAAGAGGTATTTTTCCACGCAAAAGAACTCCTGCCGCACTTAATGAGTCCTTTCCCAGAGTGTTCAGGATGTCAACCATGGTAGGTGGACGCAATCCAAGCATCTGGGCATGTTCCTGGCGACAGAGAGGATCCAAGGGTATAACCAACACGGGACGTTTCTGCTGATTTGCCCATGCAAGGGCAAGATTCATAGCAATAGTTGTCTTTCCAGTACCCTCTCTGGGACCGGAAAATGTTATAACCCTGGATTGATCTTCAGCTGCCATATTTTTTATTTTATAATATCAAATGTCACGAATAAAAATAGTGAGCTTTGCTCCTCTACTATATCTGTAGAACTGAATAGCTTTCCTATAAGGGGCAGACTGCCGAGCACCGGAACACGGTTCTTAGAAATATTGTAATTGCTGCGTTTCAATCCGCCTATGACTATTGTCTCACCGCTTTTCAGTATAACATGCGTAGTAAGAGATCTATTCGTAAAACCTGCAACAGTGGTCGCATTTACAACCACAGTCTTTGAATAGTCAGGTGCTGAAACTTCAATTTCCAACTGTATGTCCACATATCCTCTGAGATTGGATTCAGTCATTATTGTTGGAAGGACATCAAGCCTTATGCCATAGTCCTTTAAATCCGCACCCTGTCCTCCCTGATTTGCATAAACAAAAGGAACCGAGCCACCAACTTTTATATGGGCCTCTTCTCCATTCTTGGTTATGATCTTTGGGTTTGCCAGCGTCTGAGCCTTGCTTTCCGTTTCCAGCAGTTTCAAGGAAGCGGAAAGAGCAGTGGTACGTTGAAAGTCTCCCATCTTGACAATGCCTTTTATAGCTGATTCTGTGAAATCAAAAAATGTATTCCACTGAAAACCGCGTGTTTTCTGTATGCTGCCGCTTATCTCAACTATATCCGCACTTACTGCGATCATCTGGTTTTCCACACCTACGGCGGCATAAGCCGTAGATGCTAAGGCAGACATCATTAGCAGGGTTGCAAGTATTCTTTTCATAATTTCCCCGTTTTTACTGTTATTTTACAAGACGTTTGAATGAGGCTATTTCCATCGGATGAAGTTCAACATCTCCAAGACCACGAACCACAATGGAAACCTGACCCTGCTGTTGTGACAAGGCAAGATACTGTGCCTCATTAGGATTAAGGGCAAGGCTTACGCCCATCTTGTCAGAAAAAGCCTGATCTGCCGAGGCAGCCTTCTGTTTTTGTTTAAGCTGCGCAGCCGACATTCCCTGTCCAAGATCCGCACCAACGCCCAAAACAAGAACATTCTGCAATATCGTTGCCGTCACCTTTTCCTTCCTGTTATCACCCATAACCGCATCAAATGTGACAAGTATGTCAATGTGATCGCCTGGCTTCAGCAACTTCAACATATCGCTTTCAAGACCCAGTATACAGCCACGGTATCCTGGAGGCACTTTTACGCTCAATCCTGATTCAGGACTAAGAGAGGTGAGGGCGGACTGTGTTATCTGGTTCCCCTTCGGTATGCGTATCTGTGTGACAAGGTTTGTCACCATCTTTATGTCAGACTGGCTGCGAACCTCGTATGCATCCTGTTCCAAATATACACGAGGGACTTCTCTTGTCTCAACTAGGTCCACATTCATGACAGTCCTGGCGGGCAAATCAAACTTTGCCACAAGAATCGTTGTCCTTTCCAGCTGGGCATTCAGGGCATTCTGCTTGGAATTAAGCAGCCACCAGTAAATAAGGCCTGCCAGTATTGCAAACACAAGCGGAAGCATTGCACCTTTTTTTTCCATAACTATTGTCTCCAGTTAATTCAATAAAAATACAAAAAATTTTGTCAAACACTACAAAAACGGTTTCTCTATTGGCATTCTCACACTAATGTTGAGATATTTTATACGCCTGCTTTTGGGATTATCCGCCAAGGCATAGCTAGAACCAGGAAATATCAATTTGGCCGGATAGCGTATTGTGACAATGAAATCCTCATTGGAACGCTGGGCCTGCCTGTCCCATGTCGTACTTACAGCACGTCCGCTGACCTGTACATTTGTATTGGGGAACATTTTCCTGGCTGCGGATTTCATCTTGTTAATCGCACGTCCTTCTTCTGTCCTTGAATTGACATCATTATCATATCCAGAAGGGCCGGCGACCAGGGATCCTATACGGGCAAGTTCATAAGCACAGTGATTGGCAAGTATGGTCTGATACCCAAGATTGCCTATCTCCATTATGAAAAAAAGCATCATGAAGAAAACAGGAAGAACAAGCATAAGCTCTACGGTTACCTGCCCTTTCCTTCCTTCCGCTTTTTTTCTGCTGAATATCGCTGGCATAAATACTTCCCTGTTGTTTCGTCCAGTCTCCCCCCCTCCGTTGGAAGGGAGGAGACGATAAGGACAAAATCTGACAGATTACTGGCCGAGGCTGCCTGCCGCGCCGCTTATCATGCCCTGAATCTGCTCGAATAATCCAGGCATAAACTTTTTAAGTGCCGCACCGGCAACAAGAACCACGCCAACCACAACGGTAAGCATCAGCAGGTACTCAACGGTATTCTGCCCTTTCCTGTTCTTAAAATACTTGTTCATAGTCTCCTCCTTGATTTTATTGTGTATTACCTAAAATCTTCAATATAAGGCTGCATTATAACCTTTCCACCATTTTCAAACTGTTTTCCAACAGCATACTGCAAGGACTTGTACATAGTGGTGAATACAAACAGCAATGACACAGTCACCAGAATATATTCAACAGCTGTCTGTCCAAGCCTCCTGCTTGCAGCCTTTTTCCTTATAATAGCAAAAAACATTGTCAGAACTGAAACCTTACGGCAATCTGGCTTATCTTTCCCAAAGCCCCGGAAGGAACAAACGTATAATCTATGCCCACTCCGTACCCCAGAGCCTGGGCACTGTAAAGGCCAAAGCCAAAAGACCAGCCTGACATTTCCTGCATACCGAGGGTTTCCAGCGTACTGTCATCCCTGTTCTTGCCCAAGTCATCACTGGGACTGTATCCTACTCGCAATGAAACCTTTCCAACCTGCAACAGCTCTTCTGGAAGTGTCACTTCAACACCGCCGGCCAGTACGGCATCCCTGTCTGAATATGCCTTGCTCTCAACATTCGCAGTCAGATATGAGCTAAACCTGAATGCCGCACCAAGCCTCTGCAACTGCACGACTTCCTTTCCACCAGATATATTGGAAGATGAAAATCCAACGGAAAGACGACGGCCTATCTTGAGTATCGCACCAGCATCAAAAACAAATTTGCGATATTCCTTGTAATAGTTGTCTTCAAGGATGCCTTTGGCACTTCCACCAATAAGCAACCTTTCTAGGAAAAATTCCCTTGCCAAGGCCAGTGATACATAACCATGCCTTACTACAATATCATCATACATGGGAACACCATCACTGTCGCGGTTGTCGAAATCATCTACGCTAGCATAAGACGCATTTAAGCCAAACACCCATTTGTTAGTCTGAAACGGATGAACGTATGCAACATGATTTGCGGAATAATCCTGAAACCATGACAGATGTGCCAGAGACAGTTCCCGCATCTGTGATGAGGCTATACCGGCAGGGTTTACAAACAAAGCCTCCGTACCCTCGGTTATTGACACACCGGTATTCCCCAGGGCCTGGGCACGTGCCGCGCCCATTGGTATTTTCATAAAGACACCGGCCTCTGTGCCGATATCGTTTTCCTTGGCATTTAAGGAAGGAGCTGCCAACAAGAGCACAGCGAAAATAGCTAAAAGGTTTCGTGTGTATTTCATCATAATATCACTCTTATGGAATCAATATCTTTTTCACGGTCTGGCATATTGCCTTGCTACCATCGGCAGCCTCAAAGCGCAACACCGCATAGTATACACCACGTGCCAGCTTCTTGCCACTGTTGTTTACACCTGGCCAGCATGCCTCGTGAGTATGATTTGTCTCACTGCATTTGCCTTTTCCGTTTATTGATTCGTCAGATCCTCTCCTGCCATAATTTTTTGAATAAACCATATCGCCAGCAACATTGTATATCTTCATTGAGACATATCCTGTTGCCTTTACAGGTATGCGGAACCAGCCATCTGATCCGGAATACGGATTTGGAGCAAAATATGAATGTTTCTCAAAGCTCTCGCAAACATTCGTATTGCCACTTCTTGTGACAGGAATTGTGTATGTTAGTATATTGCCGGAATACGAATCGTAGTCCGTCCTTACCGCGGTGTTTGTTGACAATGTGCCATATATTCCGTCAACCGCCGTTGTGACAGTCGTGCCGAATATTGTAAACACATACGTTCCATCGTCAACTGGGAACATCGTAAGATCCGTTCCATCCCATATATCTTCCACTGCGATACGGGAGGACTTGGTTCCTATTATCCTTTTCACAATGCTGCTGGAGGGTTCGGTATACATTCCGCCACCAGGAACAACAGTGCCAGGCTCATAGATCTTCGTCACAACCTTCATTGGTTCTGACACCTGATAGCTTATTATTCCAGGCGAATCCGGGGCAACTTCCTTTATGGATACGTCATATATCTGCAATGGAGCAATGTCCGTCACAAAATAGTTCGTCGCAGGCTGCCTAAGGGCTTCTTCCTGATCAGCATCTTCTGCTATCGCATAGAACTTGTAGTATCCATCCTGAACAAAGTCTCCAGCAGAGCAAGTAAGGCCACTGGGGCTGCTTGTCACTGTCTTTGTACATTTTCCATCCCAGTAATCCGTATAAGATGTATCGGCATCCCTGCTTTCCGCAATTGTTACTTCTGCGAAAACCTTTGTCGGATCCTGCCAGTCAACGACATTGATGGTGACAGAAGACTGCCTTGAAAGAGAGTACTCTATACTATAAGGAGGAAGTCTTACCGCATCGCTAGAATTATAAACTGTCGCTATGGTTGGGGAAACCTTGAACTTGTTGAATATGAGCTTTCCTCTTGCCACTGTGACAAAACCATAGGTAAGGTCTGATGCGTACTTGCGAGTACCATCCTGATCCGTATGTGCGGTTATGACAAAAGGATAAACACCGTCTGCAAGCATATTTCCATTATTGTTCTTGCCGTCCCAGGGTTCTGTAAAGTGCATACGGCGAGGCCTTACACCTGTTATTGAGTAAACAATCTTGGAAGCTGGTGCTACCTCCGCATTTGGCCAGTTTTCAGGAACAATCACCGTTCCTGGCTCATAGATGTTCAATGTCACATCCATAGTCTCAGACAATGTATAGCCTATTGTGGCTATAGCGGAGGCAGAACTGAGCAACGGGGATGTCTCCACATCTGTGACACGCAGCAGATTCACAGGTATTGAAAGTGATTTTGAGGAAATCCTGTTTTCCATACAGGTATACGGATCTTCCAATGTAAGCTGTGCCATATATGTGCCACTTGAAACAAAATGTCCCTCGTCATCAAGGCCATCCCACACTTCCTTGTTTTGGAATCCGCCAGGGCGTGCTACACTTGTTATCAGTTTGCGTACACTTGTCGTGCCATCCATCTTGAATATTTCAAGTGATGCCGTAGTATCCCTTGTAGGCATATATGTGAATGAGAAAGGAGACAATCCATAAACAGTCGGAGAAGAACCAAGCATTGTATGCCCGCGTTCAAATGAGGAAAGTATTGGGCCACGCAATATCGGAATAGTACCTGTGCGTATACGGCTTGTCGTTATTCCAGTCCATTTTTGTCCATTATTGAACTCGCCATTGCTAGGCTTTACAGCAAACATCGCATACACATAGTCTCCGTCGCAAAGAAGATTTCCCTGCTCATCGCGGCCATCCCAATATGTGATTGAGGATTTGCGGCGATCCTTTGTCTCTACAAAGGTTCTAATAAGTTTGGCCTCATTACTGTAAACACCTGCTCCATCGCCTGGGGCCTTGTCAAGCTGATCATGAACGATCGTAGTTGTTGTTATGCCAACGCCATCAACAAAACCGTCAAGATGTATGCTGTCAAAATTCGTTCCAGGCTGATATATGCGTACTATTACGGTCGCATCTTCCGTAAGAACATATCCTATATGTGCCTGCTCGGTCGGCCCAGCACCAAGAGGCTTTATACTTAAATCAGTTATCTGCAGGGGATCCAATGTCATCTGCCTTGTTACACCAAGAGCCGTATCCGCCCCAAACTCATCGTTCGCACTTGCACTGAATGCGACAAGATATGAGCCAGCAGGCACCATCGCACCCTGGTCATTGAGTCCATCCCAGTAATCAGCATTCGCAATAGGGGCATTGCTATTGCCTTCGCCTGTCCTTTGTGCGGAATCTATCAATGTTCTTACAAGACATTTCGTACTGCTGATATCAACAGCACTACCCGGTATAGTATCAAAATCGCAATCATGTTCGGCATCCGCATCAAAAATCCTTATGCTTACCGTAGCATCCTTGGAAAGCTGGTATTTGAAATTGTAAGGGGCAGCCGCGACAACTGATTTTCCCACCGCTGTCACGCTGGAAATAACATTGTGAACATCAACCACGTCAA
>LXOW01340134.1_pt1 | contig 25879 bp, 16 predicted proteins | sample 1368591 | NCBI WGS metagenome assembly LXOW01 (sample SAMN04884650, study PRJNA319009) | bovine gut metagenome | isolation source: Cow rumen | host: Bos taurus | place: Italy: Legnaro (PD) | collected 2014-07-09
TCCCTGATCGCTTTCTGCAAGACCGCTGAAATCCCGATCGTGAAGATTGTCCCTGACCCGACCGACACTACCTTCACCCGCACCATCAACGACACCATCGGTTTCGTTAAGGTGATGGACTCCATCCAAGGTGCAAGAGGCGAATTCAACATCAACGACATCAAGTATGTGCCCTTCGGACCTAATCACGATCAGTTTGAGCTTGAAGCTGGTACCATCAGCCGTAATGGTATTGAAATTCCCGTCTTCGAGGCCCGCACGCCTTACGAAGTCTACTTGGCCACTCCGGGTGCCGCTTTCAACGAGAAGGAATGGAACCAGCGCCGCGACAACGCCAAGGCTGAAAAGGAAAGCATCAACCGTTATGCTGGCCTGAAGGTCGGTTCGATGGAGGAAGCCTCCACCGACGGCAACTGGGAGAAACTCTAAACCTATAGGGTGAATGACGGCATCGTTGAATCCTTATATCTCCCAATTTGGCGAGGAGTTTGATGCCGAGAAGTCATCGCAGTACAGAATGACCATCCAATATGTATTGGGTGGTCTTTCTTATGCCCTTCTCGACACGGAAACGCGTACACTTGTCGCATTGGAATGTTATCAGTCCACCCTGTTGGCTGATAGCGACGACCTCTTTCGCGCCTTGGAACGGGCCTTGGAATCCAAAGGGCTGAACAACAAGGTGTTTCAGTCGGTGACATGCCTCATTGACAACCGCATCTGTACTCTCGTTCCCAAGCCTTTGTTCAACGAAGCCGACCAAGCCAAATACCTCGATTTCGCTTTCCAAGTTCCTGAGAATTACGTCATTGTCTCTGAGCCTTTGGCGATGGATCCTTCTGTCAATGTCTTTGCCCAATCCAAGGCAATGCAGGATAAGATCTTGTCCAAATGGAAGGAGGCCCAATTCACCCATTCCAGCACGGTCTTTATCAATAGCGCAATGGAAAGCGACACCGAGACGGGTATCTTTGTCCTTGTCCGCAACCGCGACTTCGACATGGTGATTAAAAAGGAAGGCAAGTTAATCTTCTTCAATAACTTTAAGTTCAACACCAAGGAGGACTTCGCCTATTTCTTGATGTTTGCCATAGAGCAAAACGGTTTCTCGGGTCACGACATTCCCGTCACTTTTTCGGGACTCATTCGTCCCGCCTCAGAGATCATCGACCTCTGCGGACGTTATGTCAAGGATATCCGTTTCATTACTGACCCGCATGTGTTGAAGGTTAGCAAGGCTCTAGATGAGGTGCCATTCCAATATTATCACATTCATTATCAGGCACTAAGATGAGAATTATCAGGGGAAGATACCAAAGACGGCAAATCGTGGCACCGAATAACTTGCCGGTGCGCCCCACCACCGATATGGCCAAGGAAAGTCTGTTCAACATCATCGAGAACCATTTCGATTTTGAGGAAACAGAGGCTTTGGACTTGTTTGCCGGCACGGGCAATATCTCATACGAACTGGTGTCGAGAGGCTGTCCTAAGGTTGTCTCCGTTGACCAAGACTTCGGTTGCGTAAAGTTCATCCGCGAGACTGCCAACAAGCTTGACATGAAAGAATTGCTCGTCGTCCGTTCAGATGTGTATCGTTTCCTGGGTAACCACAAGATGCAATACGACCTCATCTTTGCCGACCCGCCTTACGACTGCGAGCATTACGATACCCTGGTGCAACTCATCTTCGACAATAACCTGCTTCGCGAAGGTGGCATGTTTGTTTTGGAACACGACAAATTCCAAAACTTTGAGGAGCATCCCCATTTCATGGAACAGCGCCATTACGGCAAAGTGAACTTTACCTTCTTTGCGCAGACCATAGAAGAAGAAACGGAAGAATAATCTTAAATGTAACCAAAGCGTTTCCTGACGATTTCCTTCTCTTCGTCGCTACAATCGCGGAAGAGTGGCATCACTTCGTCTTCGGGGAAGTCGGTGAAGGTGAGGAACAAAAGGCAATCCAAAGTGTCGTTGAAGTCGGGGTCGACATTGAAACAGAGGAATTTGGCGTTCAGTTTTAGGTATTTCTTGAACAGGGTGGGCAGACGATAGTCGCCGTTGCTGAGGCGGAACAGGAACTTGTCGAACTTGTCCACACCGCCATTCATGTTATTTTGCAGCAATGCGTCGGCATCCACCTTGAGGAAGTCGGGCTCGAAAGGCATCTTGGGCATCGCCATGTTTTTCAGCTCGTCTTCGACGGGGTGGTTTTCCGTCACGAAACGCACTATCAAACTCATGTAGAACTTGGGATACCACGAACTGATGCTCACGGGGCCGATGAAATGTCTGATTTCGGGATAACGCACCACCACGTCCGACAAGCCTCTCAGCAGCAAAACTAGCGGCAGTACCTCCTTTTGGTAATCGAGGGCGACAAAGGAACGGCCTAGTTCTATCGTATGGCTCAACTTGTCGGAGAACGACTCATTGATATTTACCAAAGTGCTGACATAAAAGCCTTTGATGCCATATTTCGGGATGATCTCGCTGCCGATGCCGAGACGATAGCAGCCCGCAATCTTTTGTTTCACGTTGTCCCAAAGGATCAATTGCTTGAAATGCGGGTCGAATTCATCCTGGTCGAGGCTCTTGCCTGTGCCTTCGCCTATGGCGCGGAAGGTCTCCTCGCGCAGGCGGGCAATCTCGTGCATTAGGTTGGGAATGTCTTCATAATCTGCCAGATAGCAGTCGTAGCCAGAAGCGGAATAAACGAAAGCCTTTTCACGGATGGCCTCCAACTCCGCCAACATGAGCGATAAATCCGTTGGAGCGTCGATTTCAGCCATCTTGGTTTCCTTTTTCTTCTCGGCTTTGACCGGGATATTGGCTTCGAGGGCGTAGGAACGGCTACGCAGATAGGCCGCCAACTCTTTGGGGTTCTCATAGAGCGCAATCTCTGCAGGCAGGATGGGCTTGCCGATTTGCAAGTTGAAACAAGTGTCGTGCTTATTGATTAATTCCCTGGTCAGACGTGCCGTGCCGAGCATGGGATGAATCTTATCAACAGCATAGAACAAATTCGAGTTGCAGCCATCCCAAAACACAGGAATTACAGGCACCTTAGCGTTTTTAATCATGCGCGCGATGGAAGTGCTCCACGGCAGGTCTTCGGGATAGTCGTGCCCATGATAGCGCGACACCTCGCCAGCGGGGAAGACACCCAAGCCGTTGCCCGCCTCAATGTGCTGAATGGCACCTTTGATGCCGCCCACGCTGCTTTTCCATTCGGGGTTTTTCTCGAACGGGTTGACAGCGAAGAAACACTCCTTGAGGTTGGGAATATGCGAAAGGATGAAGTTGGCCATGATTTTGAAGTCGGGCCTGACTTTGGCGATGACGCTCAGCAGCATCACGCCTTCGATGCCACCAAAAGGATGGTTGCTGACCACGATGAAACCGCCCTCCTTGGGAATGCTTTCTAGTTGCTCGGGGCTGACATCGATGGTAATGTTCATGTTCTCAAGCAGGTGGTCGGCAAACTCACGACCTTGATAATCAGCGGCACCATCGAACAAACGGTTGATTGTGCCGAGACCAAGAGCACCATAGGTCAACCCCGCCACACAAGTGCCGAAGAAGCCTTTCAGACCGAGAGCTTGCTTGAGATCCTTATTGGTAACTACTTTTCGCATGGTTTCAACTTGCAAAGATAAGGATTTTCTTAATCAAAGCACCTTTTTCCGTCAAAAACCAACTGTGTTGCCTAAGAAAAGCGTATTTTTGCCAAGATTATAGTAATTATGGTCATCCTTTTCAACAAACCATACGGCGTACTCAGCCAGTTTACCCCTGAAGCGGGGCATCGGGCACTCGACGAATTCGGGTTCCCCGCCGGGGTGTATGCCGCTGGTCGCCTCGACCACGACAGCGAAGGTGCTTTGCTCCTCACCGACGAGGGAAGGCTCATCAAGAAACTGCTTGACCCTAAATTCGAGCATCCGCGCACCTATTGGGCTCAAGTCGACGGGCAAGTCACCCGAGAGGCTGTCAACCAGTTGAAAAAAGGGGTCACCATCAAAGGCTACCGCACCAAGCCTTGTCAAGCGGAAATCGTTGAGCCGCCACAAGACCTTTGGGAGCGCGTGCCGCCCATCCGTTATCGTGCCAACATTCCGACCAGTTGGATACAGCTCACCCTTATCGAAGGCAAGAACCGACAGGTGCGTCACATGACTGCCGCAGTGGGTTTTCCCACCTTGCGTCTTATTCGTGTCAAGATTGGTAATATCGCGCTTGGTGATTTACAGCCTGGCGAATGGCGGGTGGTTACAGAGCGAGTGATTTGAAAGTTTTTTAGGCAAAACGGCTTGCCCTTTTCATAAATCCGTATATTTGACCCAAATTTCCTCCGATGAAGAAGAAAGCCATTTGGTTGAGCGTTGCCATCGTTTTCGTTGTGGCCTTTGTGTTGCTCTATGTCTTGGGTCCTGTTGAAGGTCCGATGCCCCTGTGGATGTCGGTGTTGCCGCCTTTGGTCGCCATCGCGATGGCCTTATTAATAAAAGAGGTGTTGTCCTCGCTGTTTATAGGCATCCTCACAGGAACCTTCCTCATGGCCTTGTATGCGGGGCAAAGTCCTGCAGCGGCATTGGGTGGCGGCGTGTTGCGCGTGGTCGACACCTACATTTATGGGGCTTTGTTCGAGTCCGACCATGTACGCATCATCCTCTTCACGCTTCTCATCGGTGGCATGGTGCGCATCATCACCGTGAATGGTGGGATGCAAAGCGTGGTCAATCGCTTGTCACGCAGGGCGAAAAGTCCTCGTACAGGGCAACTGATGACTTTCATAATGGACCTCTGCGTTTTCTTCGATGACTATTCCAACACCTTGGTCGTGGGCAATACGATGCGCCCTATCACCGACAAGCTGAAAGTGTCGCGTGAGAAGTTAGCTTATATCGTCGATTCCACTTCGGCACCTGTTGTGGCTGTGGCTTTTGTCACCACATGGATTGGTGCCGAGCTGAGCTACATCCAAGACGGCATCAACACTATTGGGCTTGACACCTCGGCCTATTCCGTGTTTTTCCATTCCTTGGGCTATAGCTTTTATCCCTTCCTGACCCTTGGCTTTGTGCTGATGATCATCCTCTCTGGTCGTGACTTTGGCCCTATGCTGAAAGCAGAGCGCGAGGCGAGGATGGTAGAGGCTGTTTCAACGGAAGGGGGAGACGCCGCACCTCAATCCGCTCATATCATCGATGCCTTGGTTCCTTTGTTCGTGCTGATTATCGGCACCATCATAGGCTTGTTTTTCACAGGTTATGATGCAGAGGTCTGGTCAAATGCTCATATCGGTTTCTTTTCCAAACTCTCTGCGACCATAGGTGCAGCCAATTCCTACAAGGCTTTGTTGTGGGCTTCGCTACTCTCGTTGTTGGTGACCATTGTGATGACGTTGCTGCGTGGCAACCTTAAGTTTGGGAAGGTGATGGAGGAAATGGTGGAAGGCTTCAAGTCGATGCTCAACGCGATTTTGATACTGACGATGGCTTGGTCCATTGCCTTGGTTACCAAGGATATGCACACGGCGGAGTTTGTCTCTCAACTGTTGTTGAAGTGGTCGCTGTCGCCGATGCTGGTTCCTGTCCTGACCTTTGTCTTGGCTGGCATAATCGGTTTTTCGACGGGCACCTCATGGGGCACTATGGCCATCCTTTACCCCATGATTCTACCGGCATCTTGGTTGTTGTACCAAGATCATGGCTTGGATGTTGAGGTGGCTATGCCTTTGTTCTACAACGTGGTGGCCTCGGTCATGGCCGGTGCGGTGATGGGCGACCATTGCTCTCCGATTTCCGACACCACCATCATGAGTTCTTTGGCTTCGGGTTGCAACCACATACAGCATGTCAGCACCCAGATGCCCTATGCCTTGACCGTCGGAGCGGTGGCTTTGCTTGTCGGTGTGCTGCCTACGGCCTTGGGCTTGCCCTCTTGGGTAGCGTTTTTGGTGGCTTTTGCTGTGTTGGGATTGGTGGTTAGGTTTGTTGGGAAGAAATGCTGACCATATAATAAAAGAGACTCCCAAAAACTTGAGAGTCTCTCTTATCAACTGATTGTCAACCTATTAATACTCGTCCTCGTTGAAGATGAAAACGCTACTTGGTTATTAATACTTTAGGCTCCGCGTGTTCAAGATTACGACAACTTGTTTTTCATCAAATCTCATACATTTTCATCATTTGTGCAATTAGTTAACCTGGGTAAGACTCAATGAATAACTTGCCCAGCAATTTCCTGCAAATATCCATTAGGCCCAATTTTTTGATAGGTTCGAGAAGATTTTTTGCCTTCCACTGCTATGTGGGTTTATTAATGCCAATAATCCCCTGCACGGAACGAAGTCTATGCGGGGGATTGTAGTAAGGGCAAGAAGTTACGGTATTACGGGCAATGCACGACAATCTTTCCATCACGAACTGGGACATTGTCTTGAACGTCTTTGGTGCCGTCGTTGAAACGCTTTACGATACGCACGTTGACATCTGCATCAATGTCGATTTTCAGCTCAACGGGTTCGGGGACACATTCGCCCTTGAACTCGTATTTCAACTCTTCCTTGCCTTCCTCGGTGACATAAACCTCAACGCGCTTGATGTCAGCGCTGTCGGGGCTCTTTCCGTTCCATTCGATAGTCATTCTTCTCGGCTTATCAGAAGACACGACTCCGCCAAGCTTGATCGGGATGGCTGACCCTGTAGCCACGCCACCTTCCATCGGGATGACATCGCCATCGTTAGTGATAGTGTTGAGCGTGTAGGAAACTACGTCCTGCTCGTCCAAAACGTTGATGGAAACCTGGGTAACCAGAGTGGAGAAGTCGCTGAATACGAAACGATATTTAAGTTCACCATCGAACATGGCCGATTTGACCGATACATCCATAAGGACACTATTAATCTTATCCGAGACTCCAGAGAAAACCAGTGTCAGGTCGCGGTTTAGCATGGGATTGTAAACGGGTATTTCGCTGCCAAATACAGACGACTCGGAGGAAATCTTTGTGCCGTTGTTCAGGTCGATGGTGCGGGTCATCTGTATCGAGGTCTTGTCACGATAGCGGCTTCTGACCACCAGAGTGTCTTCGTTATGGTCTTTCGACAAAAGGAGGAATTGTGGCGGACGTTGACCAGCCGGGTCAGCGATATCGAGGCGGACATCCACGTTGCGGATAACATCATAGTTGATGCCGCTGCCCATGAGGTGCAGCTTATGGTTGAAGATGCACAATTCAGGGACGATGATGAGGTTGCCGCTGTACGATAGTAGAGGCTCCGAAACAATCTCCTGGTCGGTGTAGCCGAAACGCACTTGGTAGTAATACCCTGCCTCGTCTTTGTCTTCGCGAGTCCACGAGATATCCATCTCAGGACCCTCTTTCGTCAGCATAGCGACTAAGGGGGAAATGCCGTTGGGAATGGCGAATTCGGAATCCGGTTTTGAAGTGTTGACTCCATACTCTTTCTTCCAGAAAGCTACTTCAGCAAACTTGAGTCCGGTCTCGAAAGCGTCCTGATCGAGGCTGGTATGGATGTTTTGAGATTTCCATAAGTCGCCCAATTCCACTTTCGTGATATAGTCTGGGAATTTGTCGCCAAGTTGCAGACCGAAGAGCCAAAGATGCGATTGCGGGTTATGGGTCTTGATGACGGTAGCGCGTTCGCGGTAGTCTACCATCAGCACTTTATTCGACTCTATCTTCTGCTTTTTGTAGCTGTAATGCAGTTCGATGGAACCTTTTCCGGAACTGCCTTTCTTGTCTCCGTCTTTGTCGGCCTCCTCGTCTCCGTCCTTTTCGGCCTCTTCGTTTCCGTTCTTTTCGGCCTCTTCGTTTCCATCTTTTTTGGCCTCCTCATCTCCGTCTTTGTCGGCCTCCTTGTTTTTGTTTTTAACGGCCTCCTTAACGGTGTCTACTACATCTTTTATGATACTCTTGTCTCCGTCTTTATCGGTGTCGTTGCCGCTGGTTGGGGTGTTTTCGGGTAGCTGTTCGCTGAAAATAGGGGTAAATAGCTCTTCTATGACTCTGTTCTTGAAGTCTTCGACGATTTGATTAAAACGTTTCTTGTCTTCCTCGGTCTCCATCATCGACAGGACTTCAATTTTGATGTCACCGTTTTCCTCCATCTTTTTAGTCAAAAGGTTGACATCGACACCCACCGTGATATTGAAGCTCCCACTTTCGTATGTGCCCGAAAGTCCTAGCTCGTGCTCAACGGTTTCCTGACATTTGCTCAGGTTGGCGCTAATGCGTAGATTAGCTGTCGGCTGAAGAGCGGCAAACTTCAAATCGTACATGACGCCTGCTAAGCTGCTCTTGCTACCTTCAATGGCTTTGTAGATAAGTTCCGATCCGCGACGGTCCAATCGGACGTTAAAGATGCTCTTCAGGTCATTGGTCATAAACGAGGGTTTTTGCGAACCAAGAATGTTCTTCACAAACCCCGTTGTGTTGCTGTCATCGCCTTGCTTGTCTTTCTGCTTGTCCAGTATCATCATGTCCACTGTACCTTCTTTCCAGATGGGTTGGGTCACCTTGATGTCTTCAGGCAGTGTTTTGACGTTTGACTTCAGGTCAGACAAAGCTCGATTCAGTAATCTTTCGTCTGCAGTGCAAATCACACCCATCTGCAGTATCGCACCAGCAGTGTCGTCGAAATTGATGGCTTCTTTTGAGACGATATTGCTCTCGCTGAAGAGCATAAGATCCATCTCGTAATGAGAGTTCTTTCCCTTGGCCAGTTTTACTTCGTTAGGAAGATAGTAGACCAAAGCCTCGTCTTCGTGATCACCGTAAAAGGTGATGCCTTGATAGGTTCCGTATTGTTTTCCTAAATCAAGCATAGTTTATGGGTTATAATAGGTCTTTGTCAATGGTTATCGATAAGTTGTCAGCATCCGATTTCATCCATTCGGATTTCGGATTGCCCGGACACTTCAGTTTGTAGCGGTAGGAGTAAGTTGATGATTCTCCCTCTTTGACTTTGTGGACAAAATCCAGCACTTCGGTATAGGGATCAAAGCGTTGGGTATCTTCTGTCCCGTCAGCAAAGCGGAGCGTAACATCAATATACTGTACTTCCCACCTCTTGTAGTCAAATTCTTCTCCTAATCTGACATGCAGGAAACGCGTTGGCGCAAAGTCATCCTTCACCTTGAGTACCATAACGGAGCCAGCTTTGTGTTGATACCACCCCGCTGTCAGCACCTTGTCGCCGTTGAGGGGAAGCACTTCCACCAAATACTCGAAGGCCTCTTGAGGCGTATTCAGTCCGCACGACACGTACAGGGTCTGGTCGGTTTGTTCCTGAGTGAAGACAAAGCGATTGGTGATGGGGTCGCCCCTGTCGGGGTCTTCGATACGGGTGAGAAGATACACGCGTTCGAATTTCTCCCAGTCGACCATGCAGCGAATGTCAATCGACCATTTGTTCTCAAAGGGGTTGGGTACGAAGAACAAGGCACTTTTCAAATCATTATACTCCATTACCTGTTCTTTCAGGTTGGCCAGATAGTAGGTCAGCTTGAGGTTATAGTGCACATCTGCATTCCTGTCAGCAACGAGGGAAATGCGACGGTGCTCAGTATCGTCCTTCTTGAAGACAAAAGTGCGGTTGAGTATCGCCTCTCCATCCTCACCAATAACAGCGGTGACATCTACCTGCACCATCTGGGTTTGGTCGAACATGGTGCGGTCCTCCAAATACACATCCACCTCATAGTCCTTGCAGTGGTCAGCGGGGTTGATGTAAATATAGGGACTCTCTACACGCGTCCAAGGGATTTCCATCATAGTGGGCAGCTTGGAGGTAGCCGAATCCATCATCAAGTTGAGGCGGTATTCGTAGGAATACTTGATGCCGCGCTGACGGTGGAAGTTGAACATCGTAGCCAGTTCGCTGCCAGCCTCGAAGGGCGGCAGGGCCACATCGACTTTCACCTCACCCGTGTCGGAATCGACCACGCGGCAGTACACCTCGACAGTTCTGAGATTGGCACTCTTGAAGGCATCGGCAGCCACTCTGACATTCACTTCCTGGCTCTTGTTGGCCAAGTCGTCCAACGTTATCCATGCGATGTTTTCGGAGAGGTTCACGCCTGCCCGATCCACCATAGTCTTCAGTAGTGTCTGAGGGCAGTAGGTGTAGGTTTTGGCGTTGCTCTGCGAAAGGTCAATGGTGAGGGCCTTCAACTGGCTTTGGTCAACCGTCTTACGCGTATAGCTGCCGTGAGGTACCAAGTTTTTCAACAAGCCGACAGGGGAGAGGGCAGCCAACTGATTCAGCAAGGGATTCTCCTCCTTTTCGGGTTCTTTGTTCGCATTGAAATCCACAGGTTGGAAGAACTCTGAAATCACCTTCATCTTCAGATTATCAAGTAGCGTCTGCATGGCTTCTGCCTTGATGTCGGGATCTAGTTCCTCCACTTCAATTTTCAGGGCACGGGTATCCTTCAGGTCATCGATGATCTTGCTGATTTCAACGGAGGAAAACATCCAATCGAATGTTTGGTGCTCCTCGAAGTGATGGTAGATCATCGACATGTCCGCCTCTATCGAAGCGTGGTAAACAGGAGTGATGCCTACCAGTTCCAACTCGTAATACACGCAGGCAGACACGCTGCCGGCGTCCACTGAGGCTATCAACAGCTTGGCGTCGTTGCCAGTGGTGCGTACTACCAACGAGGCATTGTTGTTGCCAGTCAACGACGGCTTGAAGCCCGAAGTGACATACCAACCCGCTTTTTCCGGCTCTGTGCTCGACTGTGCCATCGTGAAATACACCACGCCGGAATGAAGCGGAGCAGAAGCCAAGGCCTTGGGCTGAACGCCGAATTGTTTTTTGATTTGCTTCTCGGCTTCGGCGAGTTCCTCTTTCGTTGCGGCCAGTTCCACGTCGATGTTGAGTCCAGCTTCAAGGATGTCGTCGTTCTTCACACCCACACCCGATTCGGGGATGATGGCATAGGCGGAGATGGCCGCCTTGCCGTCTTCCCCGAATCTGAGCGACGGCTGCTGGCAGGCATAGTAGAACGAGTCTTCCTTCTTGTCGTCGCGGAAAATCATCAGGTTGCCTACCAGCAGATATGGGGGTCGTAAACTAAGCATAATTATTCAGTAGCTTTGGAGTCCTCGGCTTTGGGTTTGGGAATCATCAGCAGTTTGCCAGTCTTGTCACCCTTAATCTCATACTCTTCTCCGTCCATGTCATAATAGGTGAACACGAAGGAGTATTTCAGAGGTTCGTCTGAGGTACGCGGAGGAATGGTGCATTTGCGTATTTTCTTGTTGTCTTCGGCGTCAAACGTTAGCTCTAGACTTTCGTATTGCTCGTTCTGGAAGTCCACCACCAACTCAGCTCTGTAGTAATCTGAGCCAGCTTCGCCAAACAAACCGGTATCCACCGTGAACAAATCGGGCAAGGTGAGGACAATTGGTTCTTCCGTACCTTCACCATCCATCCAGTCGCTTGTGTAGGGATCTTCATCCTTTATCGTAAGCATATATTTGTACTGGAATTTCTGCATTGCTTTGTCCTTTACCTCAATAGCAGCGCGTACAGGTTCCCAAGCGTTCTCTTTTGACAGGGTAACGGATGAGGAACTGCTGAAATTATTTGTCTCGTCTTTGTAGCGGAACGAAACGTCGGCTTTTTCGACTGTCGCGTCCTTCTTGATTTTTCCGGCAGCCTCTACCTTGACTTCGATGAAATTCCGTTCAGGCAAAGAGATAATAATCGGCTCGGCCTCGCCTTCACCATCTATCCATTCGCTAAAGTATGGATCTTCATCCTTTATCATCAGCGTATATTTGTACTGGAATTTCTGGTTATTCTTGTCCATCACCACGATGGAAGCACGTGCCGTTTCCCAACTGTCCTCTTTTGCCAAAGTGACCGATGCTGAACTTTCGAAGTTGTTTATCTCGTCTTTGTAGCGGAAGGTGACAATGGCTTTCTCGACCTTCTCGTTTTTCTTGATTATTCCTGAAGCCTCCACGTCGATTTCTAAAGAATCAGCGAATGGGGCAGGCGTCAAGAGTTGCGACGAGCGGTCGTCCGTGAAATAGAACTGCATCTCGGGTGTGTCGATGGGAGCACGGTTCTTGAAGTAATAGGTTACCTTGTAACGCAAAGGCTCGGTAAGCCTAATTCCAAAGTCCTTGGAATAGACGGTTCCTTCCATGTTGTCGGGAGAAATAGTGAAGCTGTCGATATAGTCCTTTGCATTTTTTCCCTTGGCTTTGTAGTGGGTATTCACACAGATGGATGTCACCTTGTTGTTGCCCGACAGCGTGCTGATGACGGGGTGTGGAGCGATTCTCAATTCGGCAATACCTGGGCGACCCACATTGATAAAGACGTGGCCTCTTGTTTCATTTTCCTCCATGATATACGGTTCAGTATGGTCACGCGTGTAAACATAGGCTTTGTATTTTACGGTGCCCTTGTCTTGCTTAGGTTTGCGGAAGCGCCAGATTTCAGAAGGTTTGCTTTTGCTCAATAGGAAAGATTCCTTCAGACCATTGGACAGGTATTCCAATTCCACCTTCACTTGGGTTACAAACGGAGCCTCGTCCCATGGAGCAGCAGCTTCAACATGGATTTCTTCTGTGGCCGCTTCATTATCTGCCAGATCAATCAATTTAATGACCCTACCCAGGGCATCCGTAGGCACCCCTTCAAGGAAGTCCATGATGGTGCCTTGTGGGGCAAGGCTCCATTCAATGACGCTGTCTTGGGTGAAACGCAATTCAGCGAACGAGTTAATTTCTTCGTCCATTAATTCCATTAATGAATTGTCAATTTCTTCACGCGTCATTCCTTGGATCTTGGATTTAAAGATTTCCTCAATCTTTTTCTCCAGAATACCCATCATCGATTCTCGAATCTGGCTAATGTCTTCCGCAGGCAGGTTGGCCGTTCCTTGATTAATCTCGATAACAATGACGCTATCGTCAACCAAAGTACTGGTCACTTCCTTTGGCACAAATTTGTCGGCTTTGCCACAGCTGCCTTTTATCTTTTCATAGGTTCTTTCAATGTGTTCGTGCTGGTGCGCAGCCGCATAGATTCTTATCTCGAGTGCAGGTACCTTCACTTCAAATTTGAGATTATAGCGGATGCTGAAGGCTTTTGAATGCTCCTTCAGGGCTTTGTACCACACGGCACCACCTAGGTGCGATAAACGTAAGGCAAAGGCGGCATTGTTGTCACCAAATCCCGAGCAGCGTCCTCCTGAAGACCCCCAAGTCACGAAATCCCCATTGTTCTCTTCGAGAAGCTCAACGTTACCTTCCTTGAAGAGGATGGAGCCGAAACGCACCTCGTTCTCGACCTTAGGGACATTGTATCCCGTTAGATCTTCGCCTAAAATGGAATTGCCTTGTTCGTCTTTTATCCTGTTGCGATAATATTCACGTTCTTTTTGCTTTTGTTCAATGACTTTCCGGCAGGACTCTTGAACGTGGGAACTTTTGATTTGGTTACGGATTTCTTTGTACTCATCATCGGTGATGGCCAGATTGGCATCGAAGTTGATAAGTGCTCCTGCAATGCCGCTTGTGGTTTCCATAGTGCCGTCGGCCTTGTCGGTATAAAACAGACCGCTAAACACGGGGACATCGCCCTGCATTCTGATGTGTGGAGTGGTGCGGATGCAATAGAACAAGTTGCAATCGGCATCGTCGGGGAATACGACGATGTCCTTGTACGTCATTACGGTTGGAATGGTAATCATAATATCAATGTTTTAGTTGTTGCTGTTAAGTAAATCAGTAATAGCTTTCGAGAAAAGATGCAGTGTGTCGCCACTGCTCTTCTGATACTCGCTCCAGTCGGTCACTCTGTCCTTAAGGACGGCGCGTAGCCTGTATTGGAAATTGCGGTTGAATATCTGTTGTGCTTGCTGGATGGCGGTCAAGTTGCCCGACATGTTCACTTTAATCGACTCCGTGCCTTTCTTGACTTTGACAATTTCATCTTTGGCATACTCTTCGTTCATGATTTCAACCTCAAGGGTTTCCACCTCGGGCAGTGACGACCAGTCAAAGCCCATTTCCAGTTCTATCTCCCATATCTTGATGTCACTTGAGGCATGATCCTCAATGTCTTCAATGATAGCATTGAGATCGCTTTTGAGAAGATGGATACTGTAAGGCTGACAAATGAACGTAGTCCAGTATTTCCGGAAATTGAGTCCCAGGAACGTGTTTTTCTTGTTCAAGCGCTCAACGTCGGCAGTCTGTAGGGCAATGACCTTCGACTCGCCAGGGGCAAGTACAATGGGCCAATTGTTGTCTGTTTTCAGTCCATGCACAATGTCCCTTTCTACGCCTTTCTTCTCCGATAGCATAGAAAATTCACAGCCACCTATCTCAATAGTGTAGGTGCCATTGTTGGTCAATTCCACTTCGTGGGAGAAACGGACTTTCTTGTTCGAGCTTTCCAGAGGCTTGATGCCGATGTTGGTGCCAGCCACCTTCATAAGGTTCAACTCGGCTTCCAGTTCGATTTCTTTCGTGGTATTGTCCATGCCTTCTTTGACGGTGACTATCACACTACCGATTTCCATACCGCCGCCTTCCATAATCTTCTGTTTGATGCCATTGAAAGCGTCAAGCGAACTTTCAAGGCTGATGGTGAAACTGGAATCCGGCGTAGTCTTGATTTCACCCTCCACCAAGGGTTTCACTCCCAACTGATGGAACAGTGCATTGATGGCCTCATCTGTTTGCATTCGGAATGTGGCAGACTCGTAACCGCCATACATCATATTGCACATCTTCACCCGTCCGCTGCTGCGCTTGTTCATTTCACGATACAAGTCACGTTCGGCGCGGGGATGATAGTAAGGAACCATCTCGAAGCTCATCCTCACCTTATAAGAATGGGGGTCTGATGACTTGCCGTTGGGGTCGCGGACAAGAGAGAAGGTCATCATGGGCGCATTAGTGAGGGGATTGGCCTTGATTCTGAACATTTGGGGAAGGAAATAATAACTATTGGCCTCCATCGTGTCCTTGAACCAAATATTGTAGCCCCCCGAATCAATAATCACTTGTTCCCAGTTCAGCAGGCCTTTTACACCTTGATAGATGTTCTCGTCGGTATAATCGACAATGAGGGGAAGTTCACCAGAAACATGGTAAAGCTGAAGCATGTCCTTTTTCTTGTTGGAATCCTTTTCTTCCATGTATTTGGTGTAATTCTTCATCGGGACCCAAGCGAAATCGGCTGTCCATTTGACGAACAACTGAGGATTGCCTGTGTTGAATCCCTTTTCGATTCTTTGTTTTACAAACGAGAATTCAGCCAGCGTGAAATAGGCAGAACCTTTAATTCTCTGTGGGAAAATAGTGGCAGTTGTGGAGCACTTGATTTTGGGTGAGGTTTTATTACCATCATCGTCCAGGACGCATAAGGATAATCGAACATTCTTCAAAGGATAGGGCTTTGCATCAGGTTCTTTAGCCTCTACAACCAGCTCGAAATCCATCCTGATTTTCCCTTCTTTCTCGTCTTTGACGAACCACAAAGCAACTGGGGAACCGGGCAACGATCTCCTCCCCAATTCAACTTTTGGGTAGCAATAAAGGCCATCGCCTTCTTTGATGGACTTGCCTTTTATCACGCCGACATCCCTAGGCGTTGCTTCCAAGAAGCAAAACGCCTGCTGGATGTCCAACGCATCTTGAATGGCATTTACAAAAGACAATGTGGTTTCGTTTGTCTGTTCTGACATGATGATGGAGTTTAAGGTTCCTCAATAATGAACAAATCCTGACATTCCACGACGGGGGTCTTAATGACCGCACCTTCCATAGGCAGGAATTGGCACGAGCACTGGCAGGCATTCATTCCGTCGGAGGAATAGGTAACATCGACCGTAGTGATAGGCTCATCCGCATTCAGCGGCAAGGTTCTCGTCTTTCCGCTGTCGTCCTTAAGGATGACGTACACCCTCTTCCACTTGTCCCACGACAGCATGGAGGAGTCGATGGTCAGTTGCGATTCTTGCTTGACGGCTTCGGGCTTTGCGTTCGGGTCGGCTTCAGCCTTGATATAGATGGTTTCGTCTTTTGCCGATGCCGAAACCCATTGTGAGGTGTAGGGGTCTGAGTCACTGTTATAGAAAGCGATATAGCGATAACGCATAGTTTCTTTTGCCTCATTGCGAACCTTGATGGTCCAGTGCCAAGGATCCAGGGCGTCGGCGGCAGTGAAGGTATGATTGGATCTCCTTTCGTACTTACCGTCCATAAACCAAACTTCCACTTTCACGCTGGAGATGCTGCTACCCATCTTAACATAGAAATCGGCAGCGATAGGCTTGACGAAAGGATCTTCAATAGTAATGGAATCAGCATTGGTTGTAACGGGTTCGCTCTCGTAAACGGTTCCATCACAGTAGATAATCTTCACCGAATACTGATACTTGTCGCTGGTGCTGCGATACTTGAAGCATCTCCATGACTTTGTGCCGCCGTCTGGAGTAAGACGGACATCGCCTTGTGTATCGCTTTGGTTGGCACCGAGGTACTTGAAATGAACGATAGCCTCTTTGATAACATCACTGTCGAAGTTGACAGGCGAGACCGCGGTACGCAGGAATCCAATCTTGCCGTATGAGACGGTAAGCACTTTCTCGCTAAGCGTCTGCCAATCTGACCAACCGTCGCCGCCACCGAAATATTCATTCTGGTTCTTGAACAGGATTCTGGACCTGACTTTATAGTCATCATAGTATTTCCCTTTTTCATCTTTCGCCTTGGTGGCGCGGAACATATAGGTCTCGTCACCCGTCTTGAACTTATAGGTATTGCTGACAACACGCTCTTTACCGGTCACAGCATTCATGTGTTGGTAAAGGACATCGACCTCAACGGAGTAAATGTTGTCATCCTGGAAGTTGGCGCTAACCTCAACGGGCACAGAAAGTCCTTGGAAAGTGTCGTCGGCTATATCGACTTCTCTGCAGAGATTCTTCTTTTGCTCTGGCGTGAGGCCGTTAATCATCAGCGTGCCTTGCGGAGCAATGGTCAGAGGCATTACGCAGCTTTTTGTGAAGTTGAGATTGATATCAGTTTTGTCTTCTAAATCTTCAGAAATATAGTAGTACTTCGCGTGCTTTTCGTCATCATTATCGGAGCTTTCTGAATCGTTTGCCTCTTTTAATTTGTCAATGGTCTCGGGATCTTCAACTTCCTTGAAAAGGCGAGGAATGATGGCTTCGGTGATGGAGGAAATGTAGGCATTAACGATTTGGTTGGCCCACTCAGAGGATTTGTCGCTCACCATACCCGAATAATCTTCAATAACCACATCTATGGCACCCTCTAGTTTATCCTTCATATTAGCCAATCTAGCTTGGATTTGATCAAAACCGACAATGCTCACTTTTTTTCCATCTGTTCCAAAGCGTCGCTCTTTAACATTTTCATCATACCCTTGACGATCATTATCTTCTCCTTTCTGAAGATAATCATGTGTTTTCTTAGTATCTACATGTATCTTGACCTGCATAGAGGGGATATAGGCAAAGCCGTTTAGCACATAACGAACCACCGCACCCATATTGATGGCGCGTTTTTGGTCACCGCCATCCATGTTCAATAGCGAGCGCATCAAGAGGTCGCCTTCCGATCCAAAGCTCTCGGAGAAGGAGGCGTGGCAATAACCGTAGAGCGAGGGAACCGTCGTTCCGGTGCCATAAGTCTTGAACGTGGTAGCATCGCCGCCTACACCTTCCATCAGCTCCAGTTGTGCAGTGCCATCTTTCCAACTGATGGTGCCTATCTCGATTTCGTTCTTACTATTAAGGCGGGGGATAGGGGTTGGATGATTCTTTTCGTTAATATTCAAACGCTTGAGCATCTCAAACGTTTCCTTGACCGTGTTATTGTAGTTTTTGTAGATGAAGTCTCTGATTTTTTCCTCTTCTTCTTTCGTGACTCCCAGGTCGACGGTAAGGGTCATAAAACCGAGATTCACCGTATCCGACTCAGTGATTCTGGCATCACGTCTGATGGAGGTGTAGTAGAGCATCGGTTCGCCCGAAGCGGCATCCATAGAGAGTTTGGGCACCTCGCGGATGCAATAGAACTTGTTGGTTTTCTCGTGGTCGAGATAAACAGTAACACCCGGAACTCCCGGAACTTTAAAGCTTCCAAAATACAATAACATAATGTATGAGTTTTATAGGTTAGACATTTATTAATTAAGGTTTATTCTTCTTCTTTTTTCTCTTCTTGAGTGGATTTCTTAAAGATCTTCAGCGTGATTTTGGCGGTGTCTTGGGTGAAATCACCGGCGTCCACAACCTCTTCGTCGCCGTCTTCGCGGTAAATCGTGTAGGTAACCTTGATGGGCTTTTCCTTTACTTCATCGGTGTCCTCATCATTCTTTTCCTTGCCGATGATTTCATAATTGAAGATGTAGGTTCCCGTCAGCTCATCTTCGGTCAGGAGAATTTGCTTCTCTTGTCCGCCCTTGTAAGTCAGAGTCACCTCAACGGCAGCAACACCGTCGGTGAAGGTGCCTTTGCCACGCATTGTGCGAACCTGAATGCTATAGGGGCTGTACACCATGAAGTCGGTGCCTGTTTGCTCGCGATAGGTCACTCGCTGAGGCTGACCGGTGCTTTGAGGATATTCCACCACCACGTCGTATGACTTGCATTTGTCAATCATCATCGGGCAAGAGGGCTTTTCGGAAGTTAGGCAACATGATTTCATCGCTTCTTCCTTGTCGTCGGGCAGCACTTTGACAATGATGTTGGAGATGTTTTCAAGGCTTCCTGCACGGACCCTCAAAAACTGCTTGTCTTCAAGCCTGTCGGGAACCACAAAGACATCTCTTTCTTCTGTAGTGATTTCTTCCGTATTCACTACTCCGAAATCATTCGTGGAGAAGGAGGCCTTATAAATGAGGTTAGGATATTGAACGTCGTTATGGATCAATTTGCGTTGATAAGATGTCTGATTCTTGTCAAACAAAATGGAATTCCATTCTTTCATATCCTCCAAGCGCCATTCCACCTTGGCCTTGTTGATGCCATAGGAATTGAGGTCGACATTTGACGAGAAAGACAGCTTGGTTTCATGGAATTCATCTGTACCCAAATTCACAAAGTGTACCTGCTTCTGCGGATTGAACTTGGAGTCGGTTGTTGACAGGATGCCCGAAATGGCGAAAGGAAGCCTCTTCACTTCGTTGCGGTTGAAATGGAAGGTGCGCTTCACCTGTTCGGAAAGTTTACGGTGCCTCAGTGTGTAGCCAAGCTTAGCGCTGATGTAAAGATCCGACTTCTTCTCGTCCTTTTGGTCCTTGTCGTCCTTGTCGTCCTTGGCATCCTTGTCGTCCTTGGCATCCTTGTCGTCCTTGGCATCTTTGTCGTCCTTGGCATCTTTGTCGTCCTTGGCATCCTTGTCGTCCTTGGCATCCTTGTCAGCCTTTGCATCCTTGTCAATCTTAGCGTCCTTGTCGTCCTTAGCATCCTTGTCAGCTTTTGCATCCTTGTCGTCCTTGGCATCCTTGTCAGCCTTTGCATCCTTGTCAGCCTTAGCGTCTTTGTCGTTGGTATTCTTGTCGCCGGCAGGCACAGCATCGGTTTTCTTGTCGGATGTAGGCTTGGCACCGCCTTCTTCCTTGCCCTTGGCATCTTTGCCGTCCTTGCCGCCGTTGGCATCCTTTCCATCCTTGGCGTCTTTTCCATCTTTCTGGGAGCCTTGCTTGTTGTCACCCGCTTGGTTGACGGTGTCTTTCAATACCGTATTGGGTGAGTTAGGCATAATGGTGGGATTGAACAGCTCGGTGCCAATAAGCGTTTTGATGAGCTCCACCTGTTTGCTGATGCCTTCGTTGAAGCGATGCTCTTCCGTATAGTCGGTCTCTTTGATTTCGATGGTACCCTCGTTAACCAAGTCTTGGATGACAGAGTCGATATCCGCTTCCACTAACACTTTCAGGTTCTTGCTTTTTTCCTCGAGGTCGAAATCCAGGTCAATGTTGTTGTTGATGTATTTCTCAGTCGCCTTGAAGTCGACGATGATATCCAGATTATAGGCGGGGATAACACCCAAATAGTCCATTGAATAGAAAACAGTCATTTGGGTTTGGGGCGTGTTGTTCAGCAGGTCGTAAACAATCTGAGCCGCTTTATCCCCAACTTTCATGTTGAAAGCCGACTGGTGGTTACCGGTAAGACAAGGTTTGCCAGCTCCAATAATCTCTATTTCCATTTCATTTTTGTCGTCTTTACCAGCGTTCGAGCTTTTGCCCAAGATGGCAAGACTTACTTCACCCTTTTCAAACGGAACGGGGGTAGTCCTGATACCATCATCGCCAATAGCATCCTTGAGCTTTGATATGGCGGTGCCTAAGTCATCGGGATCGGGACCTAGCACAGACTCCAGGTTGATGAAGCCTCCGATTTGTTTGACATCCAATTCGGGCTTTTCGGATTCAAGAATGGTCTTGTCGGTGAAGATGGTAAAATGAAGCGCCTCCTCATCCTTCCCAATCTTCACATCTTTGGGAAGATAGTAGTAGAGTTTCGGGTCACTGAAGTCGCGAAAAAACGTGATGCCATCATAAGTGACAGCGGATTCCAGATACAACATGATAGTAATTTTTTATTGTTATTGATTTTAGTGAACTGTCGTATACCTTATTATTAAGTCGTATACCTTTTATCAATATGATTCAACGAGGCAAATATATGAATTTTTTCGAATGAGCAAGAGAATTGGAGATTTTTTTACCTTTGCGGTTGCAAAACGGTAACAAAGACAATCAATTCAATAAAACACTAAGGCTATGGCTTATAACGTACAAACAGTAATCGACATCGCATTAGATGAGGTGGGCTACCTGGAAAAGTCCAGAAGTGCTTATCAGAAAAACAAAAACGTGCTCGACTCTAAGGAAGACGGAGCCGGTAGCGACAACTATACGAAGTATGGGCGAGATCTGCACGACTTGTTCCCCGGAAAGATACCTTTCCCCTCAGCATGGTGCGACTGCTTCACCGACTGGTGCTTCTATAAAGCCTACGGAAAGGCCAATGTCCAAGCCTTGCTGGCTGGCGATGTTTGTGCCTCCACTTCAGGATCAGCTCAACTGTATAAAAATAAAAACGCATGGTATAAATCCGATCCTCAGCCTGGCGACCAGATTTTTTTCCAGGAAAATGGAAGTATTTGTCACACGGGATTAGTCATCAAGGTTGAAAGCGGGTATGTGTATACCGTTGAGGGCAACACCTCAAGAGCAGATGGTTTGGTAAAGGGAGGCGGTTGCGTGCGCCAGAAGAGATATGGGCTTTCCGATTCCTATATCGCTGGATACGGTCGTCCGAGATATGACGGGAGTGCCGTAGAAGCCGATGCGGAGACGGCTGAGGCAATTGACGAATGGAAAAATATGGTGATGGAACTGCAAAAGGCTTTGAATGCGGAATCAGGAGCCAATCTCACCGTTAACGGTATTGCCGATAAAGAATTGTTGAATGCCACCCCAACTTTGAACGCACGAATACGTTCCACAAAGCCTCAATCGGTGAAGGCGCTTCAGCGAATGTTGACTTACTGGGGCTATAAATGCTTGGTTGACGGCGACTTTTACAATGCTACGGAAAAGATGGTGAAGTCGTTCCAAAGGGAAAAGGTAGGGCTTGTCAGACCCGACGGTGAGTTCACAGCCCAGAAGAGAAGCTGGAAGGTGCTGCTGAAGCTGTAGCTCTCGCTGTAAATTTAACTGTAGCAACTGAAACAAAGCCCCTTAAACGGCTCCCTATTTCCTCCCTGAAATCCGATGTAACTCCGATGGCGTACAAAACTTATATACAAAAATAGGACAACTTATGTTATCATTTAAGTCTATATTTTTACTTATTTGAACACAAAAAGAGGCTATCAGTTACCCTGATAACCTCTTTAATTTATTGATAATCAATTATTTGACTAATCAATACTCATCTTCGTTGAAAAAGAAGTCATCTTTGGAAGGATAATCCGGCCAAAGGTCTTCGATGCGTTCGTATATCTCGCCCTCGTCTTCAATTTCCTGGAGGTTTTCGATGATTTCTTCCTGTGCGCCTGTGCGCAAGGCCCAATCCAACAACTCGTCACGGGTGGCTGGCCACGGGGCATCTTCCAATTTGGAGGCTAATTCAAGTGTCCAATACATAGTGTTCTGTGGTTAGTTTTTGAGGGCGCAAAAGTACAAGTTATTTTTTAACTGACAAGGGCTTTTTAATAAAAATAGTGAAATTTTTATTTTGTTGATTCCCAATTTGTTTCAGTGTTATTGTCTAAATAGCCGAAAAACCTAGCCAAAACAAAGAAGTAGTCGGAGAGGCGGTTGAGATACTTCAAATCGAGCGAATCTATAAGGTGTTGCGCTGCCAAACGCCAGCCCTGACGCTCGGCGCGACGGCATACCGTACGACACACATGGGCATGACTCGCCTTCAAATTGCCACCGGGGATGACAAAGCTCCTCAACTCGGGCAATTGCTCATTCATCATGTCGATTTCGTGCTCCAAATAGGCCACATCTTCGGCAGTCAACACGGGAATCATCTTCTTCACCTCAGAGTTTTCGTCCAAGGCGAAATGTGACTCAATGGTGAACAACTTGTTTTGAACAGTATCCAACACGGTTTTCATCTCTGCGGTAACACCTTCTTGGTCATAGAGCACCCCAATGAAAGCACTCAGCTCATCGACAGTGCCGTATGCCTCCACGCGGTCGTCGTATTTCGCGACACGCAAGCCGCCAATCAGCGAGGTCTTGCCTTCGTCGCCAGTTTTGGTATAGGTAATGTTTTTCATTTCAAGATTTCAAGATTTCAGAATTTCAAGATTCATCATTCCGCATTCCGCATTTCACATTCCACATTAGTATTTTAATACAAAGTCCTGCTTTTCAATCCCTTCACGGAAGAAGACCATGCCGATGCAATACAAATCGAAGGTGACCGAAACATCTTCGTTGCCTTTGATTTCCTCCCAAGCGTCTTCCATATCACGGTTGTGGTGGATGCCCTCGAAGATAAAAACCGAATCAGAGGTTTTATAATTCAGGCAATCGGCAAGATAATCCCAAGTGTCATCTTCAAAGGAGTCACGGCTAAAGAAGACAAGTCCGGTATTGAGACGCTTGAAATGCTCCGAATCGAACTCCTCGGGTTGGATGAGGCTTACATTGTCGACACCCATGGAATTCAGCGTTTCCAAAAAGTCGTCTGACTCCTCAAGGTGTACCTGGGTCTGCAAATGCCCCAAAGCCATAGCTGCCGTGTTCAAGGCCGACACTTTACCAAACGACACCACCGAATCAGGCTCAAAATAGCGCACCATGCGATAAAGCAAACGGCTCTGCTTTCGCAGGTTATAACGAATGTGTTTCCGCTTGTCGAGGAGGCGTGCAATACGGTAGATGGTGTCGTAGTCGCGGTTGGAGCCACTGTCGTTCAACACCTTACGCATGAAGTCGTACACAAACGGTGAATGAATCGAGTACTCACTCTTGCGCTTCATCAGGTATTTTAAGTAACTGGTCAACATAACTCAATCATATTGAACCTTTTGCAGGTAAAACACCGCGCGCTTGGGCTTAGGCTGGGTGCCGTTTTGGATAATTTGTGAGCCGTAGATGAGGAAACGGTTGCCATACCAAGGGACTATCTGGGCGAAATACTCGTCCTCTACATAGTCGGCACCATGAATGGGAGCCAGTTTCTCGCTTTGCTGGTTCATCAGCGGCTGGCCTTCCTTGTCAAAAGCGGTGTATCTCAGATAGTTCCGGTAGGGCGATGCCACGACAAGCTCATCGAAGCAAACGCCTTCGGAGGCATGGGGGAAAAGGTCGTAAGTGAGTTCGTTGTCGAATTTCACCGACTGCTGCCATAACAGGTGGCCTTCGGTATCAAAGGCAAGCAACACCTCGCTGAAGAAGTCATAGCCGTCGAAGACGGTGTAAGAGTAGGGATAGCCGCCATAATAGCCGTAGTTCATGCGGGTCTCCGTGTGGTAATATGGCATGAAAGCCTCCACCGCAAAGATCGTCATGTCGCCGAAGCCAGTCACCCGAGGTGTCAGGAACTGGAAAGCGATTTCTCCTCTCTGTGGGTTGTCTTTCTTTTGGTTTTTCAGCCGTTCTTCACGCACGCGTACACGGTCGGAGGCCGTCAAAGCATGTTCAATCTCTGGCATGTCCTTGAATAGGTACAAACGGCTGTCGGCAATGCCCGAAACAAAGCGCAACCACGCCACGCCAAGGCTTTCCTTGTCGAAGTTCTCCGTTACGCCTTGCAGACTGACCTTTCGGCCTGTTTCGCGCTCCAAGGTGCCGATGACCACTAGGTTGTGGTTTTCGTCGAAGCGAAAGCCCATCCTGCCCAAGGCGGCATTGGGGATGTTTTCATAGCGGTAGCTGCCTTGCAGGGCAACCGATGTGGAATAGACCAGGAAGGAAGTCGACACAAAACGCTTGTTGTCATATTCCTTTGCGGCCACCACAAAGCAATGCTCTTTTGGGAAAGCGTCGGTTTGGAACAAGACAAAACTGCTTGAAGGGTTGGGTGTCACGATGCGGCAGGCATTGGAAGTCAGGTCGTAGAAGTGCAAGGTTCCATTGCCGCTTTTGTCGTTGAGGGCAATCATCATCATGCCGTCGGCAACTTCTACCGACAGCGGCACCGACTTGTCGGACCATTTGTTCCAGAACGTCCTATAAGAGTTCTCTGTTCGATTAAAGCTTACCACAATGAAATCCAGCGTATCGGAGGCTTTTTTGTTGCCCTCGTTGACGAAAAGGAAAGCGGCAAAGTGGTCGTCACAGTCGGAATCGAAGAACTTGAGCTTGTCGGGCAAGGGGATGAGGTCGCTGCGGGTCTCGTAGAGGCTGGTATCGACGAGGGCGAAGCTCCAAAGGCGATGCTTCTCGTTGTCGGTCCTTTCGGTCTCGGAAAGCATGAGGCCGCCTTTGGCGTCGAACGACTGAAAGTGGCAGCCTTGGTCCTTGTGCCAACGGTTCACCTCATAGCGCACCGGTTCGACTTGCTGGGCTGCGGCCGTGCAAGTGAGGAAAAGGATTGCTATGAGGAAGATGTTTTTCAAGGAATTGGGCGTGTTTTGAATCCCCCGCCCTTCGGGCACCCCCTTAAAAGGGGGAACTGGCTACACCTATAGTATGAGCCAGTTCCCCCTCATGAGGGGGGCAGGGGGAGTAAATTAGAACTTCACGAACTTCGAAACAGCCGTGCTGCCGTTGGCAAAGCGGAAGTTGACGAAGTAAACGCCATTGACCAGTTCGCTCACGTTGAGTTGGGCTTCACCGGCAACAACGTTCATCGTGCTGACCTTGCGGCCCGTCATGTCAAAAATGCTGACTTCGGCGGCCTCATCGAGCAAGAACGAAATCTGCTCGCTGGCGGGGTTGGGATAGAGGCCGATGGTGTTGTTTTGTTCAGCAACTGACTCTGCGCCATAGGAAACAACCTTCACATAGTCGATTTCCCAAGATGCAGCACCTTCGGTAGTGCTTGTGTAGACAAAGGCAACGTAGAAGTTAGGATACCCGAGGCCGTATCCGTCAAGGACACTCCAGATGTTCACTGCGCCGGATTCAACCCATTCATAATTGCCCGTTGAATACTCGAACTTTTNNCCTTCGAACTTCATAGCGGTGCGGAAGCTCAGAATTGCATCTTGGTTGCCTTGGCTGGAGATGGCGGGGCTGACAAGCCAGTCCTCGTTTTCGTTGGCAGTGCTATTGGCGTAGCCATTCATGTTGGCGTATGTCGTACCTTGGTGATCACCATGATGCCATTCTTGTTCGCCAACGATATTGTGGGCAGT